>OBKS01000033.1_pt1 | contig 140370 bp, 133 predicted proteins | sample 1517381 | NCBI WGS metagenome assembly OBKS01 (sample SAMN04571686, study PRJEB22368) | human gut metagenome | biome: human gut; material: stool | host: Homo sapiens | place: Luxembourg | collected 2012-08-03 | reverse complement strand
TGACCTTTCTTTGCCATATTTTTACCTCCTATTTCTATTTTAACAAAAGAAAAAGTAAACACATTCTTTTTGTGTCTACTTTTATCTTACAACTTCAGCTTAAATGCTTTCTTTTATTTTAAATTTATAAAATATATTTTATATTTAGTGCATAATAAGTGAGGCTATAATGAAAAAAATAATTTTATATATATTTTTAATTTTGATTTTATCATTTATAGTAATAAAAATATTTATAGGGAAATTATAGTATAAAAATAAATTTAAGTCATGAAAATATTGATTCAGATTTATATTTTAGATTAAAAGTAATTTAGCATAAGTATAATCTCTTTATTTCTAATGCTATAATTTATCTTGTGTTAGATTATTAGTCGTGCTATAATTATCATGGTGAAATGATATGAAAAAAAGAGTTATAAGTGCAATTATTGCATTAATTATTTGTATACCATTACTTATTATAGGTGGTTACCCATTTTATATTGGAGTTTCTATATTAAGTGCAATTGGATATTATGAAATTATTAATATACGTGAAAGAGAAAGAAAGGTACCATTAACTATTAAAATAATAGGCCTTATTACATATTTAATGATTGTTCTTAATAATGTGGTTAGTTCTATAATGTTTTACATAGACTATAAAGTACTTGCAATAACAGCATTTTTATTAATGCTACCAATTATATTCTTTGATAGAAAGAAATATAATGTTAATGATGCTTTATATTTAATAGGTACATCTATATTTTTAGGTATTTCATTTAATTTTTTAATGATATTTAGAAATATTGATATATATTATTTAGTTTATATTTTATTAATTACTATTATGACAGATACATTTGCACATTTCTTTGGAACTAAGATTGGTAAACATAAATTATGCCCAAGCGTATCTCCTAATAAAACTATAGAAGGGGCTATTGGTGGAGGAATATTTGGTACATTCTTTGGTAGTGTTTTCTATTTAACAGTATTTAATGGAAACACATTTGTTATAATTTTAATTAGCTTATTATTATCAATAGTTGCTCAATGTGGAGACTTAGTATTCTCAGCTATTAAAAGAGAATATGATGTAAAAGATTTTGGAAAAATTATGCCAGGTCATGGTGGAGTACTAGATAGATTTGATAGTTTATTATTTTCTATACTATTATTTTCTATAATATTTTCATATCTTTAGGAGGATACATGAATTTTATATTAACATTACTTATATTAATGATTATACTAGGTGTAATTATTACAATACATGAATTTGGACATTTTATTGCCGCTAAAAAGAATGGTGTTTATATTGATGAATTTTCAATTGGTATGGGTCCATTAATCTTTACACATAAGCCTAAAAATAGTGAAACAACATATTCATTTAGATTATTACCTGTTGGTGGATTTGTTTCAATGGCAGAAAAAGAAGATCCAGAAAATAAAAAAATCAAGAAAAATAGAGTACTTGAAAATAAAAACTTTTGGGTACGTTTATTAGTACTTTTAAATGGTATTATATTTAACTGTATACTTGCGATATTCTTATTCTTTATAAGTGGACTTATCTATGGTAAACCAGTAAACACTGCAAAAATAGCTAGAATAGAAGAAGGTAGTGCAGCTTATACTTCTGGACTTGAAGTAGGAGACACTATCATTAAAATAAATGGTAATAATATTGAATCATTAGATGATTTCTTACTTGAAGCAGCAGCTAAAAAACTAAAAGACAATTACGTGTTTACAGTTAAGAAGCAAGATGGTAGCACTAAAGACATTAACATTAAACCAGAAGTACACACAGTAAATGAAGAAGAAGTACGTAAATATGGCATAGGATTTGATGGTACTACACACAAAAAGGGATTTATGAATGCTGTTAGTTATGCATTTGAAGGATTCTATTCAAATACCATTACAATTATCAAAATAGTAGGATCATTATTTACTGGAGATGTTAAATTAAAAAGTTTAAGCGGTCCAGTCGGAATATATACAATAATTGATCAAGTAAAATCTCAAGGATTTGAAACATTATTATATTTAACAGCTTACTTAAGTATAAATGTAGCTATAATAAATTTAATACCAGTACCAGTTTTTGATGGTGGAAGAGTATTACTTTTAATAATAGAAAAGATAAGTAGAAAGAAAACTAATGAAAAATTAGAATACATACTAAACTTAGTTGGATTTGGACTAATGATATTATTGATGATTTATGTTACATTTAATGATATAATAAAATTTGTGGTGAAATAGTATGGATAATAATTATTTAAATAATAAAGTAATTTTGAAATATTGTCCTGATTACTATAGAATCATAAATGAAGAATTTAGTGAACTTGATACTATGAGTGATAAAGTAATTGAAATATACCAATCTTTTATATTTAGTATAGATATTAATGTAAAAGAAGAATTAAAACTAATTACTCAATTAAATAAAGCAGTATGTCGATATTTTGATGATAGAGAGTTCAAAAAAATGCTTACATTATCATTAATGGCATTAAGACTTCCTAAAAGTACCAAAGATGTTTTAGGAGCCATTGCTTGTGAGATAATTAAGCAATATAATAAGTATATGGAGGGATTTACAAGAAATCTTTATATTCCAAAATGGATATAAGATAGAAGTATTATGAATGAGAATAAGAAAATATATTACGATATATATAGTGAATTTTATAGTGTAAATAAATTTAGAGAGTTAAAAACAATAGTACATCATGGAGATAATAGACTTAATCATATAAATAGAGTTGCTAAAATGAGCTTTGCAATATCTAAAAGATTAGGACTTGATTATATATCATGTACTAGAGGTGCTTTAATGCATGATTTCTTTACTACAGATGATGTAAGTAAGAATGATTATAGATATAAACAATTTCTTAATAAACATCCAGTAGAAGCACTTAATAATTCACTAAAATATTTTGATGTTAATGATTTAGAAGAAGATATCATATTATCACATATGTATCCAATTACTAGAAAGAAACCTAAATTTAAAGAATCTAAAATAGTTAGTATTTGTGACAAACTAGTTAGTTTTTATGAGTTCTTTAGATACGATGTTAGATATACAGCATTCGTATTTATGATAAGATTATTACCATAATTTGTAATAATCTTTTATTTTTGTGTTATAATGTTGTTGTGTCCTCGTAGCTCAGTAGGATAGAGCGATCGCCTCCTAAGCGATAGGTCAGCAGTTCGATTCTGCTCGGGGACGCCACTTTAGTAAATATTAAAAAGAATAAAGATTTATTCTTTTTTATTTAAAGTTGTATAGCTTTACAAAAATAATAAAATTTATTATAATATCTTTTACTTAAAGGAGGAAGGTTTATGAAATATGTTGAAACTAACGAGAAAGAAAGAGAAATATTAAATAAATGTTGTTCTGTAGAAGTAGTTAGTGAATCTGGAATTAGAGATGCTTTATTTTCTAGAATGATTATTAGATGTAGAAAACCTAATACATTTGCTACTAATTTTAAAGAAACTTTGATTTATAGTTCTCTTGATCCTGATAGTGATAATTTATATTCTTGGGAATATGAAATTGTTACAATGTCTTTAGAAAATGTTAAAGTATTAAGACAAGAATTAGGTTTAGAAAAGGGACCTACTTTAGAGAAGAAATTCTAATTATAGATAATACTAAGTCAATAGTAAAAACAATTGATAATATAATTGTTATTTGATTTGGTATTTTTTTTATGTATTTTTTTAACTTTTTATGAATAAAAATAATTATTATACTTCCAATCATCCATATTAAAGATGATTCTAATGATATAAATTTTCCATAATTAAATTTATAGTTACTATAATCCCAAAATGATGTATGAAATATTAATTCAATTAAATTACCTGTTATATATTCTAATAAAGTTAAAACTATCATTGATATGATTGACATAATAATTAATCTTTTGATTTTATTATATTTTTTTAATTTTTTATAAATATATAATATTATCAATACTCCAATACCATATATTGGTGTCCATGGTCCATACATAAAACCACTACTAAATCTACCATCTTGTATAAAGTTAATAATACATTCATAGAAGAATCCTAGAATTGAATATGTTAAAAATATATTTATGTCATACATATTAATAGTATGTTCATAATTTTTCTAAATAAACATATTTTATAAAAAAGTATTGACATTTATTATTCATTTTTCATATAATGTTGTTGTAAATCAATGAGTTAGAGAAGTAGTTAATTATGAGATTTATAGAAAGCAATTGGTTGATGGAAAATTGTAATTGATGATTAATGAATGGACTAACAAGAGGCTACCGAATTAATAGTAGGCTAGCACGGATGTGTCTATCCGTTAATAAAAGACCTTATATGGTAGTATAAGTATTCACTATAATGGTGGCATAAATAAGATTATTAGTCTTATCCAGTAGTTGGATAGGGCTTTTTATTTTGAAGGAGAGAAGATTATGAAAAATATTATTTTAACAGGAGATAGACCAACAGGACCACTTCATATTGGACATTATGTTGGTTCTCTTAGAAACAGAGTTTTAATACAAAATGAAGGAAATTATGATGAAATGTATGTTTTTGCAGCTGATGCTCAAGCATTAACAGACAACTTTGATAATCCTAAAAAAGTACGTGAAAACGTTCTTGAAGTAGCAATGGATAATTTAGCATGTGGACTTGATCCAAATAAAGTTGTGTTTTTTATTCAATCAGAGGTACCAGAACTTACTGAACTTACATTTTATTATATGAATTTAGTAACAGTATCAAGACTTCATAGAAATCCAACAGTTAAAGAAGAAATTAAAGCTAGAGGGTTTGATGAAAGTATTCCTGCAGGATTCTTTACTTATCCAGTTAGTCAAAGTGCAGATATTACTGCATTTAAAGCAAATATAGTACCAGTAGGTGAAGATCAACTTCCAATGGTTGAACAAGCACGTGAAATAGTAAGAAAATTTAATTCAATATATAACACAGATGTTCTTGTTGAACCTAATGCTAAAATACCAAATACAGAAAATGAAAGAAGACTTGTAGGTACAGATGGTAATGCTAAAATGAGTAAAAGTTTAGATAACTGTATCTATTTAAAAGATAGTCCAGAAGAAATAAAAAGAAAAGTATTTAGTATGTATACTGACCCAAATCATATTAAAGTAGAAGATCCAGGAAAAGTGGAAGGCAATACTGTATTTACATATTTAGATGTATTTTGCAAAGATAATTCATTTAGTAAATATTTACCTGAATATAAAAATCTTGATGAATTAAAAGAGCATTATAGAAAAGGCGGTCTTGGAGATATGAAAATTAAGAGATTCTTAAATGATATATTACAAGAAGAGCTTAAACCTATAAGAGAAAAAAGAGAAGAATTAGAACGTAATCCTGAATATGTATTAAATGTTCTTAAAGAAGGAACAATGAAAGCAAGAAAGAAAGCAGGAGAAACATTAAAAGAAGTTAAAAAAGCGATGATGCTTAATTATTTTGAATAGTGTAAAAACTATTCTTTTTAATTTACATGTAAACTCTATGTTCATAGACAAATGATTGTAAAACTAGTATAATCTAAAGTAGTAGGTGTATTATGGAAAAAGGAAATATTAAAGGACTTACTTCACAAGAAGTAAATGATAGAATTGTTAAAAATTTAGTTAATTATGTAGATGAGCCTAAAACAAAAACTATAAAAGAAATAGTTAAATCTAATGTGTTTACTTACTTCAATTTTCTTAATATATTTTTAGGTACACTTGTTATTATAAGTGGTATAGTATCTGGAAGAATATTATATGCTTTAAAGAATTGTCTATTTGTAGGAGTAATATTTACAAATACTATAATAAGTATTGCAGAAGAAATACTTGCTAAAAAGACAATTGATAAACTTAATGTAATTGCTGATACGAAGATAAAAACATTAAGAAATGGTAATGTAGTTGAAATATCAAGAGAAGAACTTGTGCTTGATGATGTATGTATTTATGGAATAGGTAATCAAGTAGTAACAGATTCAGTAATATTAGATGGTACTGTTGAAGTTAATGAATCATTTATGACAGGTGAAGCAAAAGTGCTTACTAAAAAAGTAGGAGATGAACTTATAAGTGGTTCATTTATAGTAAGTGGAAATGCGTATGTAAAAGTAAAACATATTGGAAAAGATAACTATATTTCTAAAATAAGTAGTGAAACTAAATATGTAAAGAAAACTAACTCTGTTATATATAATTCATTTGAAAAGATGCTTAAAATATTGAGTATTGCATTAATACCAGTTGGTATAATATTCTTTGTAAATCAACTTGGTATTACAAATAGTAATATTCCTAGTTCAATAATGAGTACAGTTAGTGCATTAATAGGCATGATACCAGAAGGTCTTGTACTTCTAACAAGTTCAGCAATGGCTGTAAGTGTTCTTAGACTTCGTAAATATAATGTACTTGTTCAAGATTTATATTCAATAGAGAATTTAGCAAGAGTAGATGTTATTTGCTTAGATAAAACTGGTACTATTACTGAAGGCACAATGGAAGTAAAAGATATAATTCCATATAAAGAAAATAATATAGATGATATAAAAATGATACTTAGTAATTATGTTAGTGCTTTAGATGATCCATCTCCAACATTTAAATCTATTGAAAATTATTTAGAAAAAATGAATAATTATACTGTTGTTGATACGTTATCATTTTCAAGTATTAGAAAATATAGTGGTGTTAAATTTAATGAAGGAACTTATTTTTTAGGAAGTCCAGAGAATCTATCAAAAGAAAACTTCGATATCGATAAGTATCAAAATGATTATAGAGTTTTATTACTTGCTAGTGGTAGTGAACTTAATAATATAGATAATGTTGTTCCTCTTGGATTTGTACTTATTCAAGATAAGATAAAAGAAAATGCTAATGTAACACTTGATTACTTTAAAGAACAAGGCGTTGATATAAAAATAATAAGTGGAGATAATCCAATAACTGTATCAAAAATTGCTGAAAGAGCAGGTATACAAAATATTAAAAGCATTGATATGTCAAAGATTAGTGATGAAGAGATACCTGAAATAATAAAAAGTCATAATGTACTTGGTAGGGTTAAGCCAGATCAAAAGAAAAAGATAATTCAAGCACTTAAAAATGATAATCATTTTGTAGCTATGACTGGAGATGGAGTTAACGATTGTCTTGCATTAAAAGAAGCAGATTGTAGTATAGCAATGGCTAATGGTAGTGAGGCTGCTAAAAATGTTAGTCAATTTGTACTACTTGACTCAAAAATAGATAATTTACCTCTTATATTAAAAGAAGGTAGGCGTAGTATAAATAATATTGAAAGAAGTTCATCATTACTTTTAAGTAAAACTATATTTACAATATTATTAATACTTGTATGTATATTTATGAGTACTGAATATTTCTTTATACCAATACATTTAACATTAATTACAATGTTTACAATAGGTATCCCATCATTTGTATTAGCACTTGAACCTAATACTGAACTTGTAAAAGGTAATTTCTTACTTAAAGTATTCTTAAAGAGTATACCAAGTGCAGTAACTGTTGTATTCAATGTAATAATTATTAATCTATTTGAAATAAACTTTAATTTATCACCAGAACTTTGTAGTACACTTACAGTATTCTTAACAGCTACTACTGGATTTATATTCTTAAATAATATCTGTAAGCCATATAATTACTTAAGAGGTGCTTTAATGATATTCTTAACTTTAGCATTCTCATATTGTGCAATATTCCAAAATAGTTTCTTTAACATAGGATTAGTTCGCAAAGACACAATACTTGTATTTGTAGTATTATTTATATGTAGCATGTATATATTTGATAAATTAAAAATGTTAACAACAAATATATTAAAAAAGACAAATAATATTTAAAATTAGGACCATTTTGTTCAATATGCAAAGTGGTTTTTTAATTGGAATTTATATATGATAATATTTGTTATTAACTATTTCACGTGATATAATGTTTTTTGAAGAGGAAAAATATGAAAAAGATAAAAAGAGTAAATAAAAAAGATTTAATAAATATAGCAATACTTTTAACAATAGTAACAATTGTTATAATATTTTGCATTCATGGTGGATATTTATATGGTTCAGAACTTGACTGGAATAATCAACATTCAATAGTACCAGAGTATTTTAGAAGCTTATTTTATAAGAATCTTGATTTATTTCCAAACCTTGCATTAAATATAGGTAGTGGAGTTAACATATATAATTATGGTTACTATGGATTTTTAAGCCCAATCATATTAATAAGTTATCTATTACCATTTCTAAGTATGAAAACATATATACAAATATCATCAATATTAATCGTATATTCTAGTGTAATATTATTTTATTATTTCTTAAGAAATAAATTTAAAGAAGATGCATCACTTCTTGGAAGTATTGCTTTTGCAACTGCAAGTCCATTATTATTTCATTCACATAGACATCTTATGTTTATCTCTTATATGCCATTTCTAATACTTGCTTTAATTGGTGTTGATAAATACTTTAAAAATGATAATAAAAAATTATTAAGTGTTAGTATATTGTTAATAATATTATGTAGCTATTACTATAGTGTTGGTTCTATAATATGTGTAGTAATATATGGAATATATAAATATATTTCGTTAAATAAAAAAATAACAATAAAAAGCTTCTTTAAAGATGGATTTAGATTCTTATATCCAATTATAATAGGAATACTTATATCATCTATATTATTAGTTCCAACAGCATACGTTATATTAACAGGAAGAATGCCTAATATAGATTTAGTAACATTAAGTGATATATTAATACCTAAAATAAATGTTAAATTCTTATTATATAATTCATATGGAATAGGTCTTACATCATTTGCTTTTATATCATTAATAATACTTATGATGGATAAAAAAAGAGAAAATAAATATCTTTTCTATATTTTATCTTCAATAATAATCTTCCCAATAATAACATATTTACTTAATGGTACAATGTATATAGATTCAAAAGTATTAATACCTTTACTTCCATTATACTCATACTCTATATCATACATGTTTAATATGATATTCAATAAGAAAATAGATATTAAAAAAATATTTAGATATAGTGTTACCTTATTACTAATAGTTTTTATAGGAAAAAGTTCATATAGTAACTATTTCTATATTGATTATATTATTTCATTTATAATTATTTATTTTCTATTATATAAAAATAATTATAAGAAAACATTCACAGTAATATATTTAATACTATTAACAACTTATAGTGTTATAGCTAATAAAGAAGATAAACTTGTTAAAAGTAGTGTTATAAAAGATAATAATGAAATAAAAGAATTAGTTAAAGATATAGACACAATAGATAGAATAGCATTTCTTAAAAACTATAGTATAAATGTAAATAATATATTTGGTAATATAAATCTATATCAAAATTATGTTTATAGTAGTACTAGTAGTTCACTTTATAATAAATTTGTATTTGATGTATTTGATAGAGAAATGCAACATAGAAATAGATTAATACTTAGTCCAGTAAAAAATATAATGTTTCTAATGTTCATGAATAATAGATATTTAGTAGGAGAAAATATAAATATACATGGATATAAAGAAATAAATAAAATAGGTAATACTAGTCTATATGAAAATACAGATATACTTCCATTTATGTATGTAAGCAGTAATACATATAATATAAATAATTACAATAAGCTTAGTTTTCCATATAATGATGAAGTTTTACTTAATAATGTAATAACAAATAATGGAGATAATAAACATTACAATACTAAAATTAAAGAAGTATTTTTAAGAAGAAGTGATATAAAATACATTGATACCAATATTAAAATAGAAAACAATGTAATATATTCAATGAAAAGAAATAGTAAATTAATAATAGATGTTCCATCTGATGCAAAAGGTAAAATATTATTTGTAAGCTTTAATTTATCAAATAGTCAGTCTTGTAGTATAGGTGATATGGCTATCTCAATAAATGGTAATATTAATAAAAAAACATGTAATGAATGGAAATATTATAATGGCAATGATAGTTTTACATATGTAATATCTGATAAAGATTTAAATAGTGTTACAGTAGAATTTCTAAAAGGAGAATATCATATAGATAATTTAAGACTATATTATATATCTTATGATGATATCAAAGACATAAATAAAAATATAACTAAAGTTAATATAGATAAAATAGATGGAGATAATATATATACATCAGTAAACAACATAGAAGATGGATATTTTGTAACAAGTTTACCTTATGATAAAGGATATACTGTTTTAGTTGATGGTAAAAAAGTAGAAACAGAAATAGTTAATAAATACGCATTAGGATTTAAATTAGATAAAGGAAATCATAATATAGAAATATCATATAAAAGTCCATTTAAAAATATAGGTATCATATTATCAATAACTGGTATAGTATTATTTATATTTAATAATTATAATTTGTTTAAAAAGAAATAATGAGTAAAGTACTAGAAATAGTACTTTTTATATTGTATATTTTACATAAAATAAGAAGTGTTTTTTAAACTTTTCTCTTATAATAATATTAGAGGAATTTAAAAGAGTAATATTTATTATTTAGTCTCTTTGTGTTATTATATTTTTATGGGAAATTTTATATCAGGAAATATTGTTAAAATTATATATGAAAGTAATAGTGGTCCATACAAAGTTGGAATTTTTAGAGTGAGAGAAACTAATGATAAAAGTTTAGAATCATATTTAAATAAAAACATAGGATTCACAGGTTCATTTAATGAAATAAATAGTGATGTTGATTATATATTCTATGGTAATTTAGTTAGTCATCCTAAATATGGTATTCAATATAATGTAGATAGTTTTGAAATAAAACCACCAAGTGATAAAGATAGTTTAGTATTATATTTAAGTAGTGGTATGTTTCCTGGTATAGGTGAAAAGACAGCTAAAAGAATAGTTGATAAATTTGGACTTAATACAATAGATACAATTAAAAATGATTATCCAAGTGTAGCTACTGTTAGTGGTATGACAATTACTAAAGCAAGACGTATGCATGATAAAATAATGGAAAATGAGCTTAATCAAGAATTAATATTAAAATTAAATGAATATGGATTTACTATAAAAGAAGCAATAGAACTTACTAATACATATGGTAAAACATTATTTGATATACTTGAAAATAATATATATATGTTAATAGAAGAAGTACCATTTGATAAACTAGATAGAATATTTCTTATGAATCATAATGAAATGAATGAAAATAGAATTATGGCACTTATAACTCATAATATAGAAGTAATGTGTTATGAAAGTGGAGATACATTAATAAATTGTGAAGAATTATTTATTAAATTAAAAAGATGTTTCATAGGTGAATTTACTAGTTCTTCATACTTAAGTTATTTACATAAATTACTTGATATGAAAAAGATAGTTATTATAGATGATATGGTAGGATTAAGAAATTTTTACGATACTGAAAATGAAATCATCAAGACTATATTCAATATAAATAAAATTAAAGAAACATATAAAGATGAAAAGATTAATAAATTAATAAGTGCCTATGAGAAAAGAAATAATATTATATTTAATGATGAACAAAAGAATGCGATTAAAGGTGCGATAAAGAATAATTTTTATATTATAACAGGTGGTCCTGGTACTGGTAAAACTACTATCATTAAAGCAGTTGTCGATATTCTTAAAGATTTAACTAAACTTAATTATAATGATATAGCATTACTTGCACCAACTGGTAGAGCTAGTAAAAGAATAGCAGAAAGTGTAGGTGCTCAAGCATCAACAATACATAAATTTTTAAAATGGAATAAAGAAACAGGTGCTTTTTCAGTAGATGAATATAACAAAAGTAGTGAAAAAATAGTTATAGTTGATGAAGCAAGTATGATAGATATATTCTTGTTTACAAGTTTACTTCGTGGACTTAGAAATGATGTTAAACTAATACTAGTTGGAGATAAAAATCAATTACCATCAATAGGGCCAGGAGATTTACTTAATGATTTACTTGCATTTGATAAAATATGTAAAACTAAATTAGAAACAATATATAGAGTTAAAGATGGAAGTTATATAATAGATCTCGCAAATGACATAAAAGATTATAAACATTTTGACTCAATTAGTAATGATTATAGTGATTTTAAATTTATAGAAAGTAGTGATACTAATATAAAAACATATCTAACAGCTATGTGTGAAAAAACTATTGAAAGAGGTATTAATATAGAAAACTTTCAGGTACTAGCTCCTATGTATAAAGGATTAAATGGAATAGATGCATTAAATGAACTAATGGCAAACATATTCAATAGTAAAAATGAGAAATATAAAATAGGCGATAAATACTATAGAATAAATGATAAAGTAATACAACTAGTAAATGATGTAGATAATAATGTATTTAATGGTGATATAGGTTATATAGAAAATATATATACTGAAGATGGCAAAACAGTAGTTGAAATAAATTACATGGGAAATACTGTTACATATAGAAGTGGAGAATATGATAAATTTAATCTAGCATATGCGATAAGTATTCATAAATCACAAGGTAGTGAATATGATAATGTTGTTATAATACTTGCTCATAGCTTTAATAGAATGTTTTACAATAAACTAATATATACAGCAGTAACAAGAGCAAAGAAATCACTTGTTATACTAGGTAGTTTAGATTCACTTAATAAATCAATAGAAACAACATATTCAACAAATAGAAATACATATTTAAAAGTGTATAATAATAAAAAATAAGTTAATAATAATATCAAGGAGAGTGATATTATTAAAACATTTGAAAAAATGATGTATATGGCTGGTGGTATGGGAATAATGTTTATCTATAAAACATATGAAAGAGATATAGATAAATTTATAAAGAAAGCCAGTAAAAAAATAAATGATTTAAAATAGTCTTTTAGGGCTATTTTTTTCATACCCTTTGTTATATAATTTAATATATAAGGAGTGATCAAATGATAGAAAGATTTAGACGTGATGAAAATAAAAAAGTTAATAATGAAAAAGTAAATGAACTTGTTAGAACTGGTAATAGAGTTTTAAATATTCTTTATATACTTTTTATTATATTACTTGTATATGTACTTGGATTAATATTAAAAGAGTGGAAAATACTTAATTTTATAGGTAAGATACTTTCGATAATATCACCATTATTTATAGGATGGTTAATTGCTTGGTTACTTCATCCACTTGTTAATAAATTAAGAGAAAAAGGTGTTAATAAAGTACTTAGTGTTATTATTACTTATGTTATATTACTTGTAATAATATATTTGATTTTTGCATTAACATTACCATCACTTGGTGAACAAATAACAGAACTTGTTTCATCTATACCTAAGATAACTAGTGATATAAAAGAATGGATAAACAATCTATTTGTTAAATTATCTGATTTAAGTTTAGAAAATCTAGATACTATTAAAAAATCATTCTTCTTAAAAATAGAAACATTTGCATCTAATATACAAACTAGATTACCAGAATATGCAGTTAATATTGTTAGTGCAATAGCGAGTGGTGTTGGTAAGATAGCACTTAGCTTAATACTTGGCTTCTATATATTATTTGATTTTGATAAGTTTACTGATAGCTTTATTAAATTATTTCCAAAAAAGAGTAGAAAAGAAGTTAAATATTTATTAGAAAAATTAGATGAATCATTATATTCATTTATAAGTGGAACATTATGGTTATCATTATTACTATTTATTGTATCTGTAATAGGCTTCTCAATAATAGGATTAAATGCTTCAGTTTTAGTTGCATTCATATGTGTTGTTACTAACTTAATACCTTATATTGGACCATATATGGGAGCTGCAGTAGCTGGTGCGATAGGATTTGCTCAAAGTAGTTTAATTGGTATTTTAACACTTGTATTTATACTTATAACTCAAACTATAGATGGTAATGTACTTCAACCACTAGTAATGAGCAAAAAGATGAATCTAAGTCCAATAACAATTATATTATCGTTATTAATATTTGAATATATGTTTGGAATAATAGGTATGGTAATAGCTACACCAGCAGTAGCACTTCTAAAGATTATTTATGTATTCTTTGATGAAAAATATGATTTCTTTGGTTATAGAGAAAGAAAAGAAAAAGAAGAATAGTTCACATCTTGTGAATTATTTTTTTATCCAAAATGTAAAATAACAAATAAATTATTTTGTGAAAACTACATTGACAATAACTCCTTAATGATATAAAATTAAATTATAATAGGAGGAGTTATGAAGAAGGTTGTAATTAAAGAATTTGATAGAACATTACTAGGAATAGATCTTATGCTTTATTGTTTCTTTGTAGTTGTAGGTTATATAATGTTACAATTCCCAGAATTGGAAGTATTAAGACCAGTAGAATATGCAGCTCCACTTTTCTATATGTTTGCATTTATGTCTTTAGTAGCATACTTTGTAAATAGAAGACCGGAAGATTATGAATTCTTATTCTTTGGACTTATTAATATCATAGTTGGAACTTATGTACTTGTAAACGAATACTTTTATGATAGCAGTTTTATCATTGGTAGTGCTGTATTACTTTATTCAATTGCTAACGTACTTAATAAAGGATATCATACTAAAAAGTTAATTGAAAAGAATGATGTTAACGTTTATGTTAAACTATCTATAACAGTATTACTTACTTTATTAAGCTTAGTAGTATTATCTGATTTATTTAATTGTGAAGAAGCGACTGGTATGGTTCTTGGTTATTACTTTATGGGCTTTGGATTAATTAGTTTATTTGAACCACTTTTAATGGTACTTACTAAAAATCCTAAAGTTGAAACATATTTAGTTTCTATAAATGAAAATGAAAAGAAAACAGTAAAAACTAAAAAGAAAAGCACAACACCTAAAGAAATAAAGAAGAAAAAACCAGTTAAAAAAAGTAATACTAAGGAAGAAGAATAATTAGGACTAATAAATAGTCTTTTTTATTATAAGTTAACTATATAAAATTTATATAATTGCATAATAAATAATTCATTTTTTCCTATTTGATACATATACATTATTGAGGTGAAAAACATGGATATAATTAAAGTATCAAGTAAAAGTATTTCTCAAAAGGTAGCTGGTAGTATAGCGAATTCTTTTAGAGAAGGAGCACATGAAGTAGAAATACAAACAGTAGGTGCAGGAGCTGTTAATCAGGCTATTAAAGCAATATCTATTGCTAGAGGATTTGTCGCACCACTGGGTCTTAATTTAATTTGTACTCCTGCTTTCTATGATGTAATAATAGATGGTAAAGAGAAAACAGCAATTAAATTATTAGTTGAAAGTAAATAAGCAAGCAATTGCTTTTTATTTTGTTTTATTATATAATTTTCATAGAGTAGGTGAACATATGAAAATAGATAAAAAATATATTGTCATAGCAGTATGTATATTAATAGGTGGCGTGTTAACTGCCACATTAGCATTTATCGGACCAGACATTATCACAAATGGAACTATTAATCCAAATAATGTAGTAACAGGTAATCTAAAATTAAAGATAACTGATACAAGTGTTAATATAAATAATATGGCTCCAATTAGAAGTAGCAATTATGAAACAGAGGCATTTAAAAAAGAATTTACAATAAGTAATGCAGAAAGTACTCTTAATGGATGTATGAAACTATATCTTAACTTTAATAGTATTTCAGATACTTTAAAAAGTGAATACTTAGTTTATAAAGTAGTTTCAAGTACTGGTAACATAAGTGAAGGATCATTTAAAGACATAGTTGATAATAAATTATTAATATATGATAGTGATTTTATAGAAACTAGTAAAAGTATTACATACACACTTTATATATGGTTAAGATATGTAGAAGATCCTACAATTAATTTAGCAAGTTTACTTGGCACATCAGTAAACGCATATGTATCAGTAAATGGAACTGATACAAAAGAATCAACTAGTTGTACATTTGATAGTTCAAAGAAGATAAGTTATGTTGTTACTTTTATGAAAGAAGACAATAAGACAGTTCTTGAAACAAGAAAGGTTAGTTCAGGTTCAGTATTAGGAAGTTTACCAAATACAAGACAATATTTCACTAAAACAGGTGGTAACGGAACAGAATATACAAGTACTTCAACTATAACTGATGATGTTATGTTATATAATTCAACATTTGAATATGATACATGGTCAGAAATAGTAGCAAATGTAAAAGCAAATAAAATTAGTCAATATAATGTTGGCGATACTAAATCGGTAAATCTAGGTACTTATGGAACACATACATTACGTATTGCAAACACATCAACTCCAAGCGAATGTAGTACAACTGGTTTCTCACAAACAGCATGTGGATTTGTACTAGAATTTGCAGATATAATAACAACACATAACATGAATCCATATGGAGAATATAAAGGAAAAACGTACAATTTTGGATGGAACAAAGATGGATGGCCTGCTTCAAGTATGTATACATTTGTAAATAATGATATATATAATGCAATACCAAGTGAAATAAAGAATGCAATAATAGATACAACAGTAGTATCAGGACATGGAAGTGAAGATACAGAAAACTTTACATCAACAGATAAATTATATTTATTAGCACCAAAGGAAGTATATGCAGATTGGACTGATAATTATTATGATACAGCAAAAGATTTAACAAGAGCATTAGATTATTATAAAAATTTAGGAATAAGTACAAGTAATTATAGTGGAGCAATAAAGAAAGACGGAACTAGTGCAGATTGGTGGTGGCTCCGCGCGGCCTTTTCTAACGGTAGCGGTTATTTCTACGGTGTGAGCGACGATGGTGCCTTGATTTACACCGGTGCAAATAGTACTAGCGGCGTTTCGCCAGCTTTCCGTATTGGATAGTGTAAAGAAAATGTAAAGAGAAAATAGTGTGCAATATTATTTGGGAGTACTAAAACCTTCCGAAAAAAATAATAAAGTATGACGTATGTTATTAAGCGACTACTCCGTGCGAACAAGCACGGATAGGCGGGTAAGAACTAAAACAAATGCATTGGTTATGGGTAATTAATAAATAAAGCAGTGGAAAGGATAAATATGGAAGATACTTTAAGGTGTTTAAAGGAAGTACATAGTGGTTCATTGTTGATAATATTATATGGTAATAGTTTAAGAGTGTATGATGAAGATGCTCATATTGTAGAATATGTTACTCATGTAATAGGTAGGGAAGATGTAGTAATACTTAAATTCAAATATTTAGAAAAACTTATGAAAAGACTTAGGAGTCATCATATAAGTTATGTTGTTCTTGATAGTTCTAATAACTATAATATGTATGATTATTATTACACTGAATTAAATACATATGATAGGTATTTAAGAAGAAGTAAAATATTTAATAAATATCGTAAAGTGTTAATAAAGTTTTATAACTTTATATTCGGTATTACGTTTAATAATTAGTGTATACTAATTATTTTTTTGTAAAGGAGTATTAATCATATAGAAAAAGAATAATAAATAGTGTATAATATTTTTATGAATAGAGGTGAAGCGAATGTTAGATACTATATTTACATATGCGACTAAAATACTTGATTTATTAATCTTATGGTTAATAATATATAAGTTATTTAAGTATGCTAGAAATAATTTTAAACTAACATTAATATTAAAAGGTATAATAATTATTGCAGTACTTAAATTTGTAAGTGATAAAATACATTTAAAGACTGTAGGTATAATTTTAGAATATGTTATTTCTTGGGGACCACTTGCGGTTATAATAATATTTCAACCAGAAATTAGAAATGTTCTTGAAAGTATTGGTAGAAGTCAATTACTAGGAAGACATAAGACTCTTACTGTTGATGAACGAGAAAAACTTGTATATGAAATTATTAATGCAGTTGAATATCTTAAGAAAAATAGAATAGGTGCGCTAATAGTACTTGAAAGAGATTATAGTTTAGCTCAATATATAGAACCAGCTAATAAGTTGTATGCTGATATTAGTAGTGAATTATTAATATCAATATTCTTCCCAAATAATCCTCTTCATGATGGTGGAGTTATTATACAAGGAGATAAAATTACTTGTGCTGGAAGCGTTTTTCCAACTAGTATGAATCCATCAATATCTAAAAGACTTGGTACTAGACATAGAGCTGCACTTGGTATAAGTGAAAGCACTGATGCAATAGCAATAGTAGTAAGTGAAGAAACTGGTAGAATTTCTATAGCAGTTGGTGGTACATTAAATTATAATTTATCATTAGATGATGCTAAAATATTATTATTAGAAGAATTACAACCTAAGAAAGAAACATTCTATGAAGCTGATACTGAAGCAGAAAGTGAGAGTGATAAAGATGAAAAAACTACTAACTAGTATAGGTAGATTCTTTGGTAAGATATTTAAATTCTTATATAAGATTCTTGATGTTATAATAATAGTTCCACTTTCTAAATTCTTCTATTTTATAGGAGATAAATTAAGTAGTAAAAATGGTGGATTTGAGAAATTCTTAAATAATCCTAATACATTAATATATTTATCATTATTCTTTGCATTTATAATATTCTTTGCAGTAGATAATGGAGTAGTTAGTTTAACAGGTAGTGAAAGTGTAGTACTTACTAAAATACCTATAACAGCTGATTATAATGAAGAAGAATATGTTGTTGAAGGAATACCTGAAACAGCTGATATAGTTTTAATGGGTAAAAAGAGTGGTTTATATTTAGCAGAACAACTTGTTGATGAGCATAAGTTAACTCTTGATTTAAGTGGTTATACTTCTGGTACGCATAAAGTTAAACTTAAATATAATAATCCAATTAAACTTGATTATAAATTAGATCCATCAAAGATAACACTTGTTATACATTCTAAGATTAGTGAAAGTAGAACTATAACAGCTGATATACTTAATAAAGATAAACTTAATGAAACACTTGTTATAAGTAGTGTTAAACTTGATAGAGATACAGTAATAATTAAATCATATAAAGAAAAATTAGAGAAAGTTGCTAGTGTTAAAGCATTAGTTGATGTAAATGCTCTTAATGTTGATAAGCCAGGTGAATACAAACTTGAAAATGTTAAATTAGTAGCATATGATGAAATGGGTACTGAAATTACTAATATAGAAATAGTTCCAGGTACAGTTACTGCTACTGTTACTGTTACTTCACCAAGTAAGGTTGTTCCAATTAAAGTAGTTCCAGTTGGAGATGTAGCTAGTGGAAGTGCTATTGGTTCAATATCAGCAAATGTTAATACTGTTACATTATATGGTGATGATGAAACATTAAAATCTATAGACGAAATAACAGTTAATATCAATGTTGATGGCTTAAGTAAAGATAAAACATATCAAGAAACAATTGAAAAGCCTAATGGTGTAAGAAGTATGTCTAATACAAATGTTACAATTAAAGTTGTAATGGAAAAAGAAACATCTAAGGAATTTAAAGATATTCCACTTACATTTGAAAATTTAGATACTGATAAATATAGAGCACTTGCTTCTAGTCAAAGTGATACTAAAGTTAATGTAGTTGTTAAAGGAGTTAAAACTTTACTTGATAAATTAAAGAGTGAGAATATTAAGGCTTATGTTGATTTAAGTGATTTAGCAGAAGGCGAATATGAAGTTCCTGTTATGGTTACTGGAGATGATGTAAGATTAAGTTATTCATCTAGAACTACAAAGATTAAAGTAATAATCAATAAGAAATAGGGTTCTATGTCAAGTAGTGTTGGTGAAACCAAAATTATTTATTATAGAACCTTAAAAACCACTAGTTGAACTAGTGGCTTTTTATTTGTAATATAATTTTATTGTGTTATACTTATAATAGGTGATGATATGAAAAATAAAAATGGTTTTACATTAATAGAATTATTAGTTGTTATTGCTATAATCGCTTTATTAATATTGATTGCTGTACCTGCAGCATTAAAAATTTATAATGAAAACGTTATTAAAAGCATGTATATTCAAGAAGCGCAAGTAAAAGATGCAGCTAATCTTTTTGTTGAAGATTATTGTAATTCTCCAATTGACCAAACTATGATATGTCCAAAAAGTTATAGTACTCCTGTAAATGATAAAAAAACAGTTTGTCTTCAAGATCTTCAAAATAGTTCTGATAAATATATAGGTACTATTAAATATAAAGGTTCTGATTGTAAAGGATATGTTACATACTATTATGATAGTAAATTAGGTACTTATGAAAATCCTAAAACATATTTATTTTGTGGAAAAGATAAAGACAATAATTATGAATATGTGACTAATAATGATTATGATTTTAAAGAATATTGTAAATGCAATGATGATGAAAAAATATGTGGTTCTTCTTATCCGTCACTTTATGATGTTTTAAAAGATGAAGAAATGAAAGGTGGTTTAGTAAAAAAATACAGTGGTACTCATAGGGACTCACTTAATATAGCAGGAGATAAAGATATATATTATTATAGAGCTGAAACAAATGATGATGTTAATAAAATACTAAATAAAAATAATGTGTTATTTGGAAATTATTGCTGGCAAATAATAAGAACTACTGATATGGGTGGCGTTAGATTATTATATAATGGTGAACCAAACGTTGTTGATGGTAAAAAACAATGTTATAATGATACTGTTATTCGTTCAATTGGAAAATCGAAATTTAATGATGGTTATGATTCTATTGGTTATGTTGGCTATATGTATAATAAAAATGAAACAAAAAAATATAAAACTAATTACAAAAAGATGACTTTTATTTCATCTGGTGGAAATTTAGAAACTTATACTTATAAATATTCTAATGGTTTTGAATATAAAAATGGAAATTATTATTTAAAAAATGATATAAAAGAAATTTCTAATGTATCTCCTTTATCTATTGCAAATAGACATTATACTTGTTTTAGTAACTCAGATGTTTGTGAAAATGGTGAAATATATTATATAACGGGTCTTAGATATGATGGTGATGATTATCATATATATTATATAATTTTGAAAAATGGAAATAGTGTTGAGGATGCATTAAATTCTATGATTAATAATAATAATGTTAATAAAGATAATTCAATAATTAAAACATATATAGAAGATTGGTTTGAAAAAAACATGTTAGATTTTGCTAAATATTTGGAAGATAGTGTATATTGTAATGATAGAAGTGTTATTGATTATGGTAACTGGGCTTCTACAAATAATGTTACTGGATATGGTATGGGATATGAAACTATAAAATTTAAAAATTATAATCTTAATGATGAATTATACTGCAAAAATATTACAGATAGATTTAGCGTTAGTAATGATAAAGCTAAATTAAAATATCCTGTTGGTTTAATTAGTCTTCCTGAATTACATTTACTTAAAAAAAGTGATGCCACATCTCCTAATACATCAGGCTTTTATACTATATCACCATTGCGATATTTCTCATCTTCTGAAGTAGTAGTTGGGAATTTATATGATTCAAATAACTTTCAAGCACCTAATGGATACTATTTAACAAATGGACTTCCACCAAGTGTAGAATCCTATGTTAAGCCTATGATTACACTTAGTTATGATGCTGGTTATAGTGAAGGTAATGGTAGTGCTAGTAATCCATATGTTATTTATACTAAATAATTATAAAAGTTAAAAAATCTTAGAAATAGGGGTTTACATTTTAAAAATAATATTGTATAATCTAATTCGTGAAGTGACCAAAGACAGTAAGTACAAACATAAATCTTACCGAGGAAACATTATAATGACGATTATATCGTTTCCTTGTCATGAGGAAACTTTTTTATTACATGAAAGGAGACTATATGGCAAGTAATAAGATTCTTAAACAAAAAGAAGCTACTGTAAATGAAATAACTAAAAAACTTGATAATTCTAAAACATTCTTATTATTAAATTATCAAGGATTAACAGTTAGTGAATTCGCAGAGTTAAGAAGAAGTTTAAGAGAAGTTAATTCTGATGTAAAAATTTATAAAAATACTCTTATGAATATTGCACTTAAAAATAAGAATATTGCTTTAAATGATTACATGGAAGGACCTAATGCTTATCTTTTCGCTGATTCAATTATTGAACCAATTAAGGTTGTTAGTAAATTCGCTAAAGAACATCCAGCACTTGAAATTAGAGTTGGATATATTGATAACGAACTAGCTGATACTAAGATTATTAGTGATTATGCTACTATTCCAAGTATGGAAGGATTACTTACAATGTTTGCTGGTGGCTTAATTGAACATGTAAGAAATTTAAGTATTGGATTAAATCTATATGCTGAAAAGTTAGAAGAGGGAGGAAATAATTAATATGGCAAAGATTGAAAACAAAGATATTATTGAAGCTTTAAAAGAAAAAACTATTCTTGAAGTTAAAGAATTAGTTGATATGATGAAAGAAGAATTTGGTGTTGATCCAAGTGCTGTTGCTGTTGCTGCTGCTCCTGCTGCAGTAGAAGAAGAAGCAGATACAGGTGTTAAGAATGTAGTTCTTAAGAGTGCTGGAGCTCAAAAATTACAAGTAATTAAAGTAATTAGAGAAGCTACTGGATTAGGACTTAAAGAAGCTAAAGATATCGCTGATGCTGGTGGAAATGTTAAAGAAGGAATTCCTGCTAGTGAAGCTGAAGAATTAAAAGCTAAATTAGAAGAAGCTGGCGCTACTGTAGAATTAGCTTAATTTTGAAAGGGCCTTTTGATTAAGGCTTTTTTGCGTATATAAGAGAGAAATAGAAGAAGGAGAATTATGAGTCATTATTTTGAAAATGATAAGAACTTAAAAAGTGAAATTAGAGAGTTAAGTTACAAATATAATTCTTCTTTTTTCATATTTTATAGTGATAATGGAGTATTTAGTAAAAATAATATTGATTATGGAAGTAGATTACTAATCGAAACATATTTAAAAGAAAATGATATTAATGAAAAACGCGTTCTTGATGTAGGATGTGGTTATGGATTTCTTGGTATAATGGTTAGTAGAGTAACAGATAGTTACGTTGAAATGATTGATATTAATAAAAGAGCTGTTCATCTAACTAATATGAATATAAAAAGATATAAAGATTTTAAAGGTAAAACATATGTAAGTAACGTTTATGAAAATGTAGAAGGTAAATACGATATTATCATTACTAACCCACCTATAAGGATAGGTAAAGAAAAATTATTAGAGATACTAATTGGTGCTTTTGATCATTTAGAAGATAACGGACTTTTATATTATGTTATTCGTAAGGATCAAGGTGCTTTAAGTATAAAGAAGATACTAGAAGAAAATAGTATAAATGTTGAAATTATAAATAGAGATAAAGGATATTTTATTTATAGAGCAAAGAAATGTTAATAAAGTTTACAATTTTGGCAAATTATTATTGACTTATTGAAAAGTGTTGTGGTAAAATTTTATATTGCAGTACATTTGTTTTATTTTTAAAATTTGTGTTCTTTAAAAATTTAGGATTGGGGTGAAATAGTGGCATACAAAACAGTAAAATTTGGTGACCATAGAGAAAGAAGAAGTTTCTCAACAAAGCGTTCTACGCTAGAACTTTCTAACTTATTAGAAGTTCAAAAAGATTCGTTTGACTTATTTTTAAAGGAAGGAATAAAGGAAGTATTTGAAGATATTTTCCCAGTAGAAAGTTTTTCAGGTTCATTATCACTTGAATTTGGTGATTATTATTTTGATGAGCCTAAATATTCTGTTAAGGAAAGTCGTGAGAGAAAAGTTACTTATGCTGCTCCTTTAAAGGTAAAAGCAAGACTATTTATCAATGAAACAGGAGAAGTAAAAGAACAAGAAGTATTCTTAGGTGACATGCCTTTAATGACTGATACTGCATCATTTATTATTAATGGAGCAGAAAGAGTTATTAACTCACAACTTGTTATGGGACCATCTTGCTACTACAAAAATGAAGTAGATAAGAGTGGTAGAAATATCATTTCAAGTGAAGTTAGACCTAATAAAGGTACTTGGTTAGAGTATGAACTTGATGCAAGAGGTATTTTATATGTAAGAATTGATAGAACAAGAAAAGTTCCAGTTACTACATTACTTAGAGCATTAGGTTTATCTAGCGATGAAGAAATACTTAATTTATTTGGACAAGATGAATATTTAATTAATACTTTAGAAAAAGATTCTACTAAGAATACTGATGAAGCATTAATTGAAATATATGAAAAGTTAAGACCAGGTGAACCAGCTACATTAGATTCAGCTAAGAATCAATTAATCGTAAGATTCTTTGATAAGTTTAGATATGATTTAGGTAAAGTTGGTAGATACAAATTCAATAAGAAATTAAATGTTATTGATAGACTTTTAAATGTTAAAATAGCACAAGATATTGTTGTTGATGGTGAAGTTAAGGTTAAAAAAGGTACATTAATAACTAAAGAGTTACTTGAAGAATTAAAGCCAGTGTTCGCAGGTGGCTATGGTGTAAAAGAAGTAACTATAAATGAAGAATTAGATACTTATAATAAAATACAAGAAATACTTGTATATAGTCCTGAAGATGAAACTAAGATTGTTAAAGTTATAGGTAATGATCAAACAATAGATACTAAGAGACTTACTATAAGTGATGTTTATGCTTCATTATCATATTATATATGTTTATTATATGGTATTGGTAAATTTGATGAAATAGATCACTTAGGTAATAGACGTGTAAGACAAGTAGGAGAATTAATTCAAAATCAATTTAGAATTGGTGTTGCTCGTATGGAAAGACAAATTAGAGATAAGATGTCTACACAAGAGATAGATGCAGTTACTCCTAAGTCATTAATTAATATAAGACCAATAACTGCTGCTTTAAAAGAATTCTTTGGTAGTAGTCAACTTTCTAAGTTCATGGAACAAATTAACCCATTATCAGAACTTAATGATAAACGTAGACTTAGTGCTTTAGGTCCAGGTGGTTTATCAAGAGATAGAGCTGGTATGGAAGTTCGTGATGTTAACCCATCACACTATGGTAGAATTTGTCCAATAGAAACTCCAGAAGGTCAAAACATTGGACTTATTACATCACTAGCAAGTTATGCTAAAATTAATGAATATGGATTTATAATGACTCCATATAGAAAAGTAGTTGATTGTAAAGTTACTGATGAAATAGTTTACATGACTGCTGATGAAGAAGAAGATTATTATATCAGTCAAGCGACAATTGATGTTGATAAAGATGGATATATTACTGATGCAACTGTTCCTGTAAGATTTAATCGTGATAACATGATAGTTGCTAAAGAAAAAGTTAATTATATAGATGTTTCACCATCACAAATAGTATCTGTTACAACAAGCATGATTCCATTTATGGAACATGATGATGCTAACAGAACACTAATGGGTGCAAACATGCAAAGACAAGCTGTACCATTAATGATTACAGAGGCTCCTATTGTAGGAACTGGAGTTGAAGCTGCTATAGCAAGAGATTCTGGATGTTCTGTAGTATGTGATATTGATGGTGTAGTTGAATATGTTGATGCTAAAAAGATTATCGTAAAAGGTGCTACTGAAAAGCATACTTATGAACTTATTAGTTATCAAAGAAGTAACAATGAAACATGTTATAATCAAAGACCAATTGTTCATAAAGGTGAACAAGTTCATAAAGGTGAAATAATCGCTGATGGACCTTCTACTGATATGGGAGAAATTGGACTTGGTAAAAACTTAGTTGTAGCATTCATGACTTACAATGGTTATAACTATGAAGATGCTGTTATTCTAAATGAAAGAATAGTTCGTGATGATGTTCTTACATCTGTTCATATTGAAATGAAAGAAATAGAATGTCGTGATACTAAACTAGGACCTGAAGAATTCACAAGAGATATTCCAAATATTAGTGAAGATGCTCGTAAGAATTTAGATGAAAATGGTATCGTAAGAATTGGTACTGAAGTTAAAGAAAATGATATTCTTGTTGGTAAAGTTACTCCAAAAGGAATGCAAGAATTATCAAGTGAAGAAAAATTATTACATGCAATATTTGGTGAAAAGACTCGTGAAGTAAGAGATACATCACTTCGTGTTAGTCATGGATGTGCTGGTATTGTACATGATGTTCAAATATTTACTAAAGAAAACTCTGATGAATTACCTGCTGGTGTTTCAAAAGTAGTTCGTGTATATATTGTTAAGAAGAGAAAGATTCAAGTTGGAGATAAAATGGCTGGACGTCACGGAAACAAAGGTGTTTGTTCATTAATTCTTCCATCAGAAGATATGCCATATTTACCAGATGGTACTCCAGTTGATGTTATCTTAAACCCACTAGGTGTTCCTTCTCGTATGAACTTAGGACAAATACTAGAATTACACTTAGGTATGGCTGGTAAGAAACTTGGTGTACATTATGCAACTCCAATATTTGATAGTGCTACTGAAAAAGATATTCAAGAAGAAGTAGCTGAAGCTGGACTTGATCCTGACTATAAGACTTGGTTATATGATGGTAAAACTGGTGAAAAATTTGATAAGAGAGTATCAGTTGGTGTCATGTATATGATAAGACTTGTACATATGGTTGATGACAAGATTCATGCAAGAGCAACAGGACCATATAGTATGGTTACACAACAACCACTTGGTGGAAAAGCTCAATTTGGTGGTCAAAGATTTGGAGAAATGGAAGTTTGGGCATTATATGCATATGGTGCTGCTCATATCTTACAAGAAGTTCTTACAATTAAATCAGATGATGTAGTTGGAAGAGTTAGAGTATATGAAGCACTTGTTAAAGGCAAACCAATTCCAGAACCAGGTGTTCCAGAATCATTTAGAGTATTAATTAAAGAATTCCAAGCTTTAGGACTTGATATTCAAATAGTAAGTAAAGATGGAACTTTAAAAGAAATAAAAGATTTAGAAAGTGAAGAAGATAAAGATGATGCTCCTGTTTCAATTGAAGAAATAGGAAAACACGAAGATGAAGATATTCCTGAATCTAATTATGAAGATGTGAAAGACGAAGATGATGAAGAATTCGACGACGTTGAACCAACTGATGAAGATTTAGAATATGAAGAAGAGTATGGTCTTGATGACTTTCAAGATGATGCTTATGAAAGGGGTGAAGAATAATGATGGAAGTTAACGATTTTGATGGAATTCGTATTAGTATAGCTTCTCCTGAAAAAATAAGAGAATGGTCTTATGGTGAAGTTAAGAAACCAGAAACTATTAACTATAGAACTTTAAACCCTGAAAGAGATGGACTTTTCTGTGAAAAGATATTCGGTCCAACAAAAGACTTTGAATGTAGTTGTAAAAAATATAAAAGATTAAGATACAAAAATGTTATTTGTGATAGATGTGGTGTAGAAGTAACACGTTCTAAAGTACGTAGAGAAAGAATGGGACATATTGAACTTGCTTGTCCTGTTAGCCACATTTGGTATGCAAAAGGAACTCCTCCTAAGATGGGACTTGTTCTTGATATAAGTCCAAGAGAACTAGAAGAAGTATTATACTTTGTAAGTTATATAGTTCTTGATCCAGGAATTGCTCCTCTTGCTAAAAAACAAACATTAAGTGATAAAGAATACAGAGCATATTATGAAAAATATGGTGATGGATTCAAAGTAGGTATGGGTGCTGAAGCAATTAAAGAATTACTTGCTGAAGTTGACTTAGAAAAAGAAGTAGAACAATTAAAGAAAGATGTTGAAAAAGCACAAGGACAAAAGAAAATTAGATTAGTTAAGAGACTTGACTGTCTAAATTCTTTCCTTGAAAGTGGTAATAGACCTGAATGGATGATACTAGATGTACTTCCAGTTATTCCACCAGATCTAAGACCAATGATTCAACTTCCAGGTGGTAGATTTGCTACTTCTGACTTAAATGATTTATATAGAAGAATTATTAATAGAAATAATCGTCTTAAAAAATTATTAGAACTTGAAGCACCAACTATCATTGTTCAAAATGAAAAACGTATGCTTCAAGAAGCAGTAGATGCATTAATAGATAACGGAAGACGTGGAAGAAGTGTTTCAGGTGTAGGTAATAGACCACTTAAATCATTATCTTCTATGTTAAAAGGTAAACAAGGTAGATTTAGACAAAACTTACTTGGTAAACGTGTTGACTATAGTGGTCGTTCAGTTATCGTTGTTGGACCTAGTCTTAAAATGTATCAATGTGGTGTACCAAAAGATATGGCTCTTGAATTATTCAAACCATATGTAATGCAACAACTTGTTGAAAGAGGTATTGCACATAATATTAAAGCTGCTAAAAAGATTATTGATGTTCAAGATGAAAGAGTATGGGATGTAGTTGAAGATGTTATAAGAGAACATCCAGTATTATTAAACCGTGCTCCTACATTACATAGACTTTCAATTCAAGCATTCGAGCCAGTTCTTGTTGGTGGAAAAGCTCTTAGATTACACCCACTTGTTTGTAGCGGATTTAACGCTGATTTCGATGGTGACCAAATGGCTATCCATATTCCAATTAGTGAAGAAGCTCAAGCTGAAGCAAGATTATTAATGCTAGGTGCTAATAATATACTTGACCCTAAAGATGGAAAACCAATCGTTACTCCATCACAAGATATGGTTCTTGGTAACTACTATTTAACATTAGAATTACCTGGTGAACCAAATGAAGGTAAAGCATATAAAGATCCTAATGAAGCATTAATGGCTTATGAAAGACGTGAAATTACACTTCATACAAGAATTTGTATTCCAACTAAAGAATTCAAACATAAAGTATGGACTGATGAACAAAAAGATAAATATTTAGTAACAACTGCTGGTAAAATTTTATTTAATGAAATATTTCCAGATACTTATCCTTATGTTGAAGAAGGAAGTAAAGAAAACATTGAAGTTATGACTCCAGATAAATTCTTTATTGAAAAAGGTAAAAACTTACCTGAAGAAGTAGCTAAAATGCCATGTGTTCCTGCTTTAATTAAAAAAGATTTAGGAAAAATAATTGCTCAAATATTTAAGAGATATAAAACAACTGAAACTTCTATATTCTTAGATAAATTAAAAGATATAGGATTTAAATATAGTACTAAGTCTGGTATAACTATTTCACTTTCTGATATTCCAGTTAACCATGAAAAAGAAACAATTATAGAGGAAACTAACGCTACTATTGAAAAGATTAATAAACAATTTAAACGTGGTCTTATAACTGATGAAGAAAGACATAATAAAGTTATTAAATTATGGACTGATGCTACTACTAATGTACAAGGTAAACTTGGTGATATATTAAAACAAGATGTAGAAAATCCACTTTCAATGATTATTAATTCTGGAGCCAGAGGTTCTGCTAACCAATTAGGTCAACTTGCTGGTATGCGTGGTATTATGGCTAAACCAGATGGTGGTCAAGTGGAAATTCCAATTCTTGCTTCATTCCGTGAAGGACTAGACGTTCAAGAATTCTTCTTATCAACACACGGATCTAGAAAAGGTACAGCTGATACAGCACTTAAGACTGCAGATGCTGGATACTTAACAAGACGTTTAGTTGATGTAGTACAAGATATCATTGTTAAAGAAGAAGACTGTGGAACTATTCAAGGTATTGAAGTTGAAGCATTTACTGATGAAAAGAGTGGAAGCGTTATTGAAAGCTTTAGAGATAGAATTGTTGGTAGATATTCTAATCAAAAAGTATTACATCCTGAAACTAAGGAAGTACTTATTGATAAAGGTGCTTTAATCACTGAAAGAATAGCTGACAAGATTGAAAAAGCTGGAATTACTAAAATGGAAATTAGAAGTGTTCTTACTTGTAAATGTCCAAATGGTATTTGTCAAAAATGTTATGGTCTTAACCTTGCAACTGGAAATGTTGTTGAAGTTGGTGAAGCTGCTGGTATTATGGCTGCTCAATCAATTGGTGAACCAGGTACACAATTAACAATGCGTACATTCCATACAGGTGGTGTTGCATCTGCTGCTGATATTACTCAAGGTCTTCCAAGAGTTGAAGAGCTATTTGAAGCTCGTATACCAAAAGCAAAAGCAACTATTGCTGAAATTAATGGTAAAATTACTAAGATTACTGATGATAAAAATAATAGATTTAAGATATATATTACAAATGATGTTGAAACTCGTGAACATGTTACTCAATACAACGCTAAATTAAGAGTTGAAAAAGGTGATATGGTAAATGCTGGAGATCCATTAACAGAAGGAAGTATTTCACCAAAAGAATTACTTGCTGTTACTGATCCAACAACTGTTCAAGGATATATCTTAAAAGAAATTCAAAAAGTTTATAAGAGTCAAGGTGTTGATGTTTCTGATAAACATGTTGAAACTGTTGTTAGAAGAATGATTACTAAGATTAAAGTTATTGATCCAGGAGATACTAACCTTATTGAAGGACTTGCAGTTCCATTAAGAGAATTTGCTGAAATCAATAAACCTGTTATTTTAGCAGGCGGAGTTCCAGCTACTGGTAAACCAGTTATGCTTGGTATTACTAAGGCATCTCTTGAAACTGATTCATTCTTATCTGCTGCTTCATTCCAAGAAACTACAAGAATCTTAACTGATGCTGCAACTCGTGGTAAATGTGATATGTTACATGGACTTAAAGAAAACGTTATTCTTGGTAAACTAATTCCTGCTGGAACTGGTGCTAAAGAATACAATAACATTGAAGTAATTCTTAAAAACGAATTATTAGATGATGATGCTGCTGAAGTTTTAGAAGAAAAATTCTTAACAGATGATAAAAATGAAGAAACAGTAGAAGCAATAAATGATAATAAAGAAAATGCTTAATGCGTTTTCTTTTTTGTTATATAATAAGTGTAGAAAGTATTGGTGATACATTTATGATTTTTAAAAATAAAAATTATTTTTTAATCAATAAAAATGAGTATGAAGATATATTTAAAAATGATAAAAAAGGTGTATATTTATATCACTTTATATATGTTAAATATTTAGAAAATGATAATGTTAAATATATTAAAATAGATAATACTAAAGATTTAGAACTACTTAATGATAAGAAAATACTTATTAAATATTATATTAGAAAGATTCATTATTTTAATGAATGCGATAATCTTTCATTTGAATATGGAGAACCTTATTATATATATAATGTTGGTTATTTTTATATAGGTGGTTTTATTGAAAATAAAAATGGAGAAGAATTATCAAAAATTAATAAATTGTTTCAAGATTATAATAATAATTATGATAAGATGAATTTTCCATTTAATGATAAAGAATACTTAAATTTGAATAAATAAATCATTTTAATTAATATTTGAAATTTGTAAAAGTGTATGGTATTAATAAAATAAAAATGATATAATATTGAGAAAATATATATTAACGGAGAACAAATATGAAAATTAAAACAACGAATGCACTTATGAAATATTTGAGAGAAAACCATAATATGATTATAAATGGTTCTAAAGATAAGAGAAATTTAATAAATATGGGATACTATCATGGCTATAAGGGTTATAGATATATAAATAGCCCGCAAAATAGAATAAATTTCATGGAATTTAATGAAATAGTTTCAGTCGTTAATTTTGATTCTAAATTAAAAAGTTTGTTATATCCACAATTAATGTTAGTAGAAACAATTTCAAAAAATATTGTTTTACAAATTCTAGTTGAAGAATACAAAACAGACGAATTTAATGAAATTTATGAAAAAGGAATGACAGATTACCGAAATAGTACTAAATCTAAAGATTATAAAGAAAAAATGAAACATAGATTAAATGTTCAGAATAATATTTATTCTGCTTTATCAAGAAGCTATAATAGTAACAATAAAATAGTTACTCATTTTTATTCAAAGGATAGACATGTACCAATTTGGGGAATTTTTGAAATTATAACTTTAGGAATATTTGCTGATTTGATAAAAAGTTTAGAGTTTGATGTTAGGAAGAAAATAGTTAAAGAAATGAAGTTAAGTCTTTCATATGATACTAACGCAAAATTTCCTGAAAAAATAATATACTTAATTAAATCATTAAGAAATTCTGTGGCGCATAATGATGTTGTTTTTGATGTGCGTTTTAAAGATAGTAATGTTGATTCTACTTTATGTGAATATATAGAAAATGAAGTGAAATGTTTAAATGTAGACTTTAGTACGATAACTGATTATATTTTGATAATTGTATTATTATTGAAAAAATATGGAATAACTAAGACAGAATTAAATCGCTTTATAAATGAATATGAAAATATTGTAGAAGAATTTAGAAATAATATTCCATTTAATATTTATAGTCAAGTTATTCATACTGATATGAAATTAAAATTGGAAAAATTACGTAAATATGTAAAAAATTAGTAAAATAATTGAATAATTTATATAAATATGATATATTATAATTGTGAATGGCGGTAGTGTATTTTCGGATCCTACCTGAGCAAGTCGGATGCGTCTGACTTGCTTTTTAATGCAAAATTTATTGTTAAATTCTATTTACTTTGTTGATTATTTATGTTATTTAGTAATTAAGTGATTAAAATATGAAAATAAGAAGTTTATTTCAAAAAACAATATGTTCATTAAGTACTATTGTCAATATGTGTGAAGATAAAGGTATTAAGGAAGAAGCTCAAAAATATTTAGTTGATTTAATTGAACAGTATTACCAGCATGTAAATTATGAAAATATTTATAAATTACATTTTAAATATAGCACTGACGATATAAGTGATTTTATGTACGAATGTATAGATTATCAAAAAGTAGATTTGATGTGGATAGCTGAAGATATGTTCTATGGTTTTGCAGAACTTATGGATACAATATTAGAGGAAAGAGAAAATAAGAAGAAATAGTGTGCTTAAATGCACATTTTTCTTTATAAAGATTACAATGTTTGTTATAATATTTATACAGGAAGGATAGATTTATATGTTTGAAAACTTAAGTGAAAGATTACAAAAAGTAGTAAGTAATATTAAATCAAAAGGTGTAATAAATGAAGATAATATAAGTGAGATTACTCGTGAAATTAGACTTTGTTTATTAGAAGCAGATGTTAATGTTAAAATAGTACGTGAATTTATAGATAGTGTTAAAGAAAAGGCTCTTGGTGAAGAAGTAAGAAAAAGTATTAAGCCAGGAGATATGTTTGTTAAGATTCTTAAAGATGAACTTGTTTCTTTACTTGGAGGAGATAGTGCACCACTTGTCGTTAATAAGAATCCTACAATATGTATGGTAGTTGGACTTCAAGGTGGTGGTAAAACTACTACTATCGGTAAAATAGGAAATATGGTGCGTAAAAAGCATCATAAAAAGCCAATGTTTATTGCATGTGATGTTTATAGACCTGCCGCTATTGACCAACTTAAAGATATAGGAAAACAACTTAATATTGAAGTATATGAAGAAGGAAAAGGTAATCCTGTTGAAATATCTAAACGTGGTATTGAATACGCTAAAAGTAAAGGATATGATTATATTTTAATAGATACAGCAGGACGTTTACAAATAGATGAATCTCTTATGGATGAACTTGTTAATATAGAAAGTGAAGTACATCCAGATGAAGAATTACTTGTAATAGATGCGATGATGGGACAAGATGCGATTAATGTAATAACTGGATTTAATGATAAACTTAAGCTAACTGGATGTGTTCTTACTAAAATGGATGGAGATACTAAAGGTGGAGTTGCTTTATCATTAAGACATCTTACTAATATACCAATTAAGTTAATAGGAGACTCTGAAAAACTTGATGGAATAAGTGAATTTTACCCTGAAAGAATCGCAGATAGAATACTTGGTATGGGAGACCTACTTTCTATAATCGAAAGAACAGAAGAAGCACTTGATCAAGACGAAATAATGAGTACTGCTAAAAGAATGCAAAAAGGTAAATTTGATTTAGAAGATTTTTTAAATACAACTAAACAAATAAAGAAATTAGGCCCACTTGAAAACTTACTTAAATTATTACCAGGTGCATCTAAAATGGGACTTAATAATGTTAATATAGACCCTAAAATAATGGCTAGAACAGAAGCAATAGTTTTATCAATGACAGTTGAAGAAAGACGCAATCCTGATATAATTAAAGCAAGTAGAAAAGTTAGAATTGCTAAAGGATGTGGACAAAAAGTAGAAGATGTTAATCGTCTTTTGAATCAATTTGAAGAAATGAAAAAGATGATGAAACAAATGAAAAATATGAAATTTTAGAATAGGAAACTATTCTTTTTTTCTTTTATATATGTTATACTAATTATGAAAATAAGGTGTGTAAAATATGGATGATATGAATAAGAAAACAAATAAAGCTGGAAAAGTATTAGTAATAGTTTTTATGATTATAATGATATTTATTTTAAAAATATTAATTAATAATGATACATTCTCATCAAGAAACTTTAATATTTTATCAAATAGTGATAATAAAGATTATATGGATGAACTTATTAAATATGGTAAAAAGGAAGGTATGAATATTAAAGTTACTTATGCTGATGATTTAGAAGCAATAGATCTAATTGAAGATACTAATGATTTTGATGCAGTATGGATGAGTAATTCAATATGGTTATATATGCTTGAAAATGCTAAAGTAACTAATTCTAAATCAATATATATTAATCCTATTGTAATGGGAGTTAAAAAGAGTAAAGCAAGCAATTTAAATCTTATAAGAGATGATTTAAAAAATAGTGATATTATTAACGCAATAGGAGACAAAAAACTTAGCTATGTAATGTCATCAGTTACTAAAACAAATACAGGTCTTACATCATATTTAGGATTCTTAAATGCTCTTAGTGGTAGTCCTGAAATACTTAAAAGTGAAATGTTAGATAACAAAGAACTTGTAACTAATTTAAAATCATTATTTAGTGGTGTAGAAAGAGTTAGTGGTAGTGATACATTTTTAGAAGATATGTTTCTTAACAGTAATAAATATGAAGCTGTTATCGCAAGTGAATCATCATTGATTAGAATAAATACTGAACTTGAAAGACAAAATAAAGAAACATTATATTTGTTATATCCAACTGATGGAGTGGCTATTAATGATTCACCTTTTGCATATGTTGATAGAAAGCAAAATAAGATTGATAAATTCTTAGTATTACAAGAGTTCTTACTTTCAAAAGAATCTCAAAAAGAAATGGAAAATTTAGGTAAAAGAACATGGTATGGTGGAGTTAACAGTAACGCTAATAAAAATGTATTTAAAAGTGAGTGGGGAATTAATACAAATAAATATCTAATACCACTTAAATATCCAAGTAAAAAAGTTATGAATGAAGCAATTGCATTATATATTGATGAACTTAGAAAACCATCAGCAACAGTATTCTGTTTAGACTATTCAGGAAGCATGTATGGAGAAGGTAAAACTGAATTATATAATGCAATGAGTTATATATTAGATACAGAACAATCTTCTAATGATTTAATACAATTTTCTAAAAATGATAATATATATGTAATGCCATTTGATAGTGCTACTCGTAAAGTATGGAAGACATTTAATGGTAATATAACAAAAGATTTAATTACAAATATAAATAATGAAATGCCTAATGGTGGAACTAATATATATCAATGTGTATATGATGGATTTAAGATATTACAAAATACTGATAATAGTTTTAATAAAACAATTATTCTAATGACAGATGGTAATTCAGTTTCAGCAAACTATACTGAACTATCTAGCTATTATATAAATAATAATCTTGATATTCCAGTATATAGTATAATGTTTGGTAGTGCAGTACGTGAACAACTTGATAAACTAGCTAACCTTACAAATGCTAAAGTATTTGATGGAAAAACTAATCTAAAAAGTGCATTTAAAGAAGTAAGGAGCTATAATTAATATGAGACTACAAAAAAGATATACATTAGCAGCAATTCTTTCAGGAATATCATTTATAATATTTTACTTAGTACTTAACTTATATTTATATATTTCATTAATATTATGTACTATAGTATATATAGGTGGTGTATTCTATTTTAAAGATAAAGACATAAGAGTATATGATGCAGCCGCTATTGCAAGATATTATTTCGAAATGTCTAAACTTAATGACTATAAAGAAAAGATAAAAGATGATATAATGAAAGAAAAACTAGGTAAAATAGTTGTTCTTTATAGTAAAATAGTTAAATATTTAGAAAGTAGACCAAGAAATGCTACTAAAATATATAACTTTTTAGATTATTATTTACCATTTACAGTAAATTTAGTTAATAAATATATTAATATTGAAAAGAAGAAAGAAAAGACATTTGTAGAAAATAAACTTATACTTAAGATGGGAGTATATGTTAAGGAAATAGAAAGTGAATGTAGTAGACTTGTAAATCTTATTTCTAAAGCAAAAGATAAAGAATTAGATTTTGAAATGAAAGTATTTGAAAGAACTACTGATATAGATGGTATTGATATTAAAGGAAGTGATAAGAATGAATAATGATACTGAAAAAACAAAATTAAATTTTAAGGAAGGTACTTTATCAAAAATAATAGGTGCTGTTATATTAATAGCTATTATTGTAGTTGCAATAGTTATTAAAAATGGTAAGAGTTTTACTACTATTAATGTTTATGGCGCAGTTGGAGGAGGTAAAGAAGACTTACTAGCTGATGAAGAAATAAATAAGATATTTGCTCGTAAATATGGATTTAAATTTGTTCAAGATTCATGGAGTAATGGTAAAACAATAGTATCACCTTTACTTAGAGAAGATAATTCTCATTACGATTTAGCTTTCTTTAGTGATCAAAGATATTATGATTATTTTAAAACAAGTCCTACTGGTAATGAGGCTCCAAGAGATAGAGTTATTGATGGAGATTTAGTATTAAATACACCTATTGTTATATATAGTTGGGATACAGTAGTAGATGCTTTAATAAAAGAAAATATAGTTACTGTTCGTGATAATGTTTATTATATTACAGATATGAATAAATTAATAAATTATATTCTTGAAGGTAAAAAATGGAGTGATATAGGACTTGATTCTATATATGGAAGTATTAATATAGGTTCAACAGACCCAGTTACTTCTTCACCAGGAGCAACATATTATGGACTTTTACTTTCAATTATGGCAGGAGGAGATGTTAATCAAGTAAGTATTACTGATGCATTACCTAAATTACGTGAATTCTATTTAAAGAGTGGATATATGAATAACACACCAGCTGATTTATTCTCAATGTTCTTAAAAACAGGTATGGGAGCTAAACCTATGATAGTTGATTATGAAAAATCAGTTATAGATTTTGCTAATGCTAATCCTGAAGGATGGAGTCAAGTAAAAGATAAAATTAGAATACTATATCCAACACCAACAATATGGAATAGCCACTGTATCGCAGCATTTAATGATAATGGTAAAAAATTATTAGATGCATTTGATGATAAAGAAATTGCTCAAAGAAGTTGGGAAAGATATGGATTTAGAGTTGGTACTACTGGTGGAAAATATGATGTAAGTAAAATAAGTGGTACTATAAAAGGAATTCCACAAGAAATAACAAGCGTAACATCAGGACTTAGAATGGATGTATATAATCAAGTTATAGATTATTTAAAAACTAACCAATAAAGTTTATAAAAGGTATTATTTTTGAATAATATCTTTTATTTTGTCATGAAAATTAAATTTTAATGCATATAATAAACTAATATTAAATTTTTTGTAATAAAACGTTGACAAAAATTTTTATTATGTTAATATATAGAACTACAAAAGAAGAATATTTACTATTTTTCTGGTTCTATGTATGATAGGTGGGTTATGGAACAAAAAGATTTAAAAAAAATAAAACGTAGAGAATTATTAGAGCTTATGTTAGAACAAGCAAAAAGAATTCAAGAATTAGAACTTGAAATAAAAGTTCTTAAAAGTGAACTTGATTCTAAAAAGATAAAGATTAAAGAATCTGGTTCAATTGCTGAAGCCGCTTTAAAATTAAATAACATATTTGAAGATGCTGAAAATGCAGTGAATCAATACTATGAAAACTTTAAAGATAATTGTAAAAAGATAGAAACCTCTATTAAAAAAGAAGCAACACTTGAAAAGAATAGAATAGTAAAAGAAACACTTGAAAAGTGTAAAAAGAAAGAATTAGACTTTGAAAATAAACTTAAAAAGAAAGAAGAAGAAATTTCAAAAGTAAAAGCAAATTCTAAAGTAAAAGAGGCTAAAAAAACAGTAAGTTCTAAAAATAAATCATCTAAAAGTAAAAGGAAAAAATAATGAATAAGTTAAAAAATATATTTCATAAAAAGAAAGAAATTAAAAAAATTACTTATGAAGATATAACAATTGATAACTTAAAAGCAGAAATACATAGAGTAAAATATAAAAATAGTTTTTCAAGATTACTTAGAAGTACAGTATATGTATTAATAATTATAGTAGCTATTTCATCTATATGTGCGACATTATTCATGCCAGTAATAGAAATAACTGATTCAAGTATGAAACCATTACTTAATGATGGCGATATAGTACTTACAGTTAAAGATAATAAATTTAAAACTGGTGATATAGTTGCTTTCTATCATGGAAATAAAATACTTATTAAAAGAGTAATTGGAGTAGAAAGTGATTTTGTTAATATAGATAAAGATGGTATTGTGTATGTTAATGGAAAAGAATTAAAAGAAAATTATGTTAAAGAATTAAAAAAGGGCGATAGTGATATTAAATATCCGGTGCAAGTAAGTGATGGTAGTATATTTGTATTAAGTGATGAAAGAGATGTATTAACAGACTCAAGAACTATTAATGTAGGCCAAATTAAAACTAACGATATAATTGGTAAAGTTATTTTTAAAGTGTGGCCATTAAAAGAAGTTAAAAAAATATAATATTATTTTTCTTATATGGGGGACATGGTATGAAAAAGATAAATAAAATATTTGCATTATTATTTGCTTTTTTAATGTTTATTAATCCAATAATAAATGTTTTTGCAGAGACAAATGGTAATAATCAAAGGCAAATTACTAAAAAAGGTGGAAGTAATATTAATGAAGCAGATGGTGTAAGTGTTAGTAAGAATATTTATCCATCAGAATTAGAAAATTATTTTGACATTATTTTAACCGTTCAAACAAAAAATAGAGCAGTAGACCCTGATTTAGCAGTAGTAATAGTTATGGATATTTCAAACACAATGACTTATAAGTTTACTGGAAATCCAGATTCTACATCTAGGTTAACAGCGGCAAAAAATGCTAGTAATAATTTCATTGATAAATTTGCTGAACATTCTCAAGATAGTAGTATTGATAGAAAGCTAGGTTTTGTTGCATTTAATACAGATTCATATGAAATATTTGGCTTACAAGATTGTAATGAAAGTAATAAAGATGACTTAAAGAATAAAATTACAAATGGAATAGACAAAAATATTGTAGATCAAAATCATAAAAAAAGATTCACTAATATTGAATCAGGCCTTAAAAGAGCTAAAGATATGTTGGATAAATCATCAGCTAGTAAAAAGTATATATTATTTTTGTCAGATGGATTTCCAACAACATATATTGAAAATGGATATGTAGGATATGATACTTATGATTCCACTGGAGCAAGATTTAAGGATAGAGTATTAAATAAACCTTGTTCAGTTGGAACTAGTTATAGTGATGAAGCAGCAATAAGAGCAAGAAGAATGGCTACTACCATTAAAGAAAGTGGTATTGGAATATATTCAGTTGGAGTAGATGTTGGAGGACAAACTATTCAAAATTATATTGATCAAACAGCAGGGCAAAATTTTTCTGTTGTAGATAGGACATCAAAAACTTATGAAATAGGAGACGCATCAAGCGCTGATGCTTATAAAAACTGGCTGAGAAATAAAATTGGTTCTGGTTATTATTATGGTGTTAATGATCCTAATGCCATGACAGATGCCTTTGGATCAATATTTGAACAAATTATGATTTTATCTGAGGCTACTTGGGTAACTGAAGATCCTATGAATTCAAGCAATCAACCAAAAAATATAGAATTTATTGGTATGTATGGAGAAAATAACGTTTTAAGTGATTCAGTTACTAAAATAAACAATTATCCAAATACAGCTTCATTTGATACAACAAATGAAAAGATAAAATGGGATTTAAAAAATTCAACACCTGAAGTTAATGGTAATACATATACTTATAAATTAAAGTATAGAGTAAGAATTGAAAATGAATTAAGTAATTTTGTAGAAGGTACATCATATAAAACAAATGGTGTTACTACGTTAAATTATATAGTTAAAATAAATAATAGTTCAAGAACTGGTACAATAGATTTTCCAAGACCAGAAGTTAAAGCATTTCTTGGTAAACTTGAGTTTGATAAATTAACTAATTATGGAAACAAGCCACTAGAAGGAAGTACATTTGAGATATATCATTCAGATGATTGCCCTTGTTTAAAAGAAAGAAGACATATTGATAGTAAATTCAAAATGACAAGTGTGTCTAATTCAAATGGAAAAGTTATATTTGATAAAATACCTTCTGGTCATAAATATAAAATACATGAAGTATCTACTGATGATTATCATAATGTTAAAAATGACATATATGATGTCATTGTAAGTTATGGTGAAACAACATCTCCACTAAAAGATACTAAGTTTATTAATAATTATAAGACTAGAAATTTAACTATTATTAAAGTAGTTGAAGGAGTAAGTACTACTAAAAAGTTTAAATTTCAAATAGAAGCAACCTATAGGGGCAATAACCTTGAAGGCACTTATGATGTTGTTAGAAAAAATGGCAATACTGAAGCAACCGAAAAGATTACATTTAGTAATGGAAAAGCAACTATTGAATTAAAAGATAAAGAACAAATTACTATAAAAGATTTACCATATCGTATTTCATATAAAATTGAAGAAACAAATAATGATGGATTCATTGTTAAATATCAAATCAATGATGGAGCAATCAATATATATAATAGTAAGAATATAAAATCTTATACTTTAGATAAGGATAGTAAAATCAAATTTACTAATATATCAGGGTATGAGTTACCAGCTACAGGAAGTAGTGGTATGTTAATTTTATTAGTAATAGGTTCACTATTATTAGTTGTTCCTGTTATTTATATATCAGTTAATGTTTTAAATAAAAAACTGACTATGAAACATTAATGTTTATTTTGAAAGGAAAGGAAATAAAAAATGAAAAACATTAAAAAATTATTTGGGTTGTTATTTGCTTTTGTAATTGCATTAGTACAAGTAAATGCAGCAGGAAATGGTTCAATTACTATCAATAAAGCTGTAGTTAACGAAACTTATTCAATCTACAGAGTATTAGATTTAGAAACTTATGATAAAACTAATAATCATTATATCTATAGAGCTAATGCAGATTTTAAAGCTTTTGTAGAAAGTACTGAAGCTAGTGCTTACCTTGAAGCTAAAAATGAAAATGGAAATACATATTATGTATGGAAAGGGGAAACAACTGATACAAGAGTACAAGAATTTGCTAAGTTAGCATTTGCTTATGCTGAAAGTAATAGTATAAAGCCAGTTGCTTCAACTAAGGCAACAAGTACAACAGTAGAATTCAAAAATTTAGATTTAGGTTATTATTTAATGAGTTCTACAACTGCAGAAAAAGATACTAGATTATTAAGTTTAACAACTACTAATCCAAGTGCAACAACAAGAGAAAAAAATACTTTAACTCCAGATGTAGATAAAGAAGTAGAAGAAAAAGGTACATATGGAAAAACTAATGATGCTAGTATTGGTGATACAGTAAACTTTAAAGCAACTATTACAGTTGGTGCTGGTTATACTGATTATAAACTTCGTGATAAAATGAGCGCTGGTCTTACTTTCAATGCTAACTCAGTAGTAGTTAAAGTTAATAACACAGTAGTAGATTCATCTAACTATACAGTTAGAACAGATGTATCAGGTTATACATTTGTAATTGAATTTAAGAATGAATATATTGTTGCATTACCAAAGAATACAATAATTACTGTTACATATTCAGCTATCTTAAATGAAAATGCAATAGTTGAAGGAGAAGGAAATCCAAACGTATTAGATTTAGCTTATGGTGATACTAATACTCCAGAAAAGAAAACTATTACTTATTCATATGCATTTGATGTAATTAAAATTGATGGAAAAGAAAAAACACAATTAACAGGTGCTGAATTTAGATTATATGATGCTAAAACTGGTGGTAATGAAATTAAAGTTGTATTAGTAGATGCAACATCTAATACTTATCGTGTAGCTAGAACTAATGAAAATGGTGTAACTATTAAAGCTGGTAAAGCAACTATCTTAGGTTTAGATGCTGGTACATATTACTTAGAAGAAGTTGTTGCTCCAACTGGTTATAATAAATTAACTAGTAGAGTAGAAATAATTATTTCTAAAATAAATAGTGATAAAACATTTAGTAGATTTAGTACTAATGTTGAAAACTATACAGGTTCTAAGTTACCAGAAACAGGTGGAATTGGAACTATATTATTCTTAACATTAGGTTCAATCTTAGTAATAGGATTTGGTCTATTATTAGTAACTAAATTAAGAGTATACAAAGAAAATATATAATAATAAATAGTCAGTGATAAATAGATAGATGGGAAGAAATAAAATCTTCCTCTCTATCAATAATAAATATTAATTGGTAGAAAGGGTAAGTGGTATTAAGTTATGAAAGATCATAAGATCACAATGTTAATGATATTATTTTTTTTCATAGGACTTTTAGTATTTTTTTACCCAACGTTAAGTAATTATTATAATGAAAAGAATCAATCTAGAACAATATATAATTATGAAAATATCTTAAAGAATACTAATCAAATTGATTTTGATAAAGTTAAAAATGATGCGATAGAGTATAACAAAAAATTAAGTAAGTTAAAAGAACCATTACTTACATATGATACTTTAAAAAACTATAAAAAGTTATTAAACATTAATAATGATGGAATGATGGGATATTTAACAATAGATAAAATTAAAGTTGAACTTCCTATATATCATACTGTTAGTGAAACTGTGTTAAATTCTAGTGTAGGTCACTTAGAAGGAACTTCACTTCCAATAGGTGGAAAAGGTACACATAGTGTATTATCTGCTCATAGAGGTCTTCCATCCGCTAAACTTTTTACAGAATTGGATAAATTAGAAATTGGAGATACTTTTAAGATTACTATATTAGATGAAACTCATGTTTATAAAGTTGATAAAATATCAATAGTTAAACCAAATGATAGAAATGAACTTAAGATTAATAAAGATAATGATTATATTACATTACTTACTTGTACACCTTATGGAATCAATACACATAGGCTTCTAGTCAGGGGAGAGAGAATCCAAGGTGATATTAAAAAAGATTATATAACAACAGAAGGATTTAAAGTAAATAGATTAATAGTAATGCCTATTATAGCACTTCCAATAATAGCTTTATTACTAATTGTATTATTAATAAAACCTGTTAAAAGAGTTAATATTAATAAATATGAAAAATATCTTTATCCAAATGGAAAAGATTTTCATGGAGGTAAAATATGAAAAGAATAAAAATTTTATTATTATCTATACTTATGATATTTAATATTGATAAAGTTGATGCTTTAGGAAGCAATACTGTAGATTTTAATGAAAAGGGAAGTATTGAGATAACTTTATTTGAAAAGAACGATAATGCGAAAATAGAAGGGGCTGAACTTACTATTTATAAAATAGCGAATGCTCATGAAAAAAATCATAATTTAGTTCTTGAATATGTAAATGAGTTATCAAGTTGTAATGTTTCCTTAGATGATTTAGAATCTGCCGATGTCGCTTCTAATATTGAAAAATGTATTCCAAATGATTATGCTGGAATATCTAAGCTAACTAATCAAGATGGATATGTTAAATATGATAATTTAGATTTAGGACTTTATCTAGTTAAACAAACTAATAAAGTGGATGGATTTTCTAAAATAGATTCATTCTTATCAATGATACCAAAAGTAATTGATAATAAATGGGAATATGATATTAAAGCTACTCCTAAGACTGATATTATAAGAGTAATGGATATTCATGTACGCAAAGTATGGAATACTTCAAATAACAATACTAATCATAGTATTAATTTACCTAAAAGTATTGCGGTTGAATTATTACTTAATGGAGAAATAGTTGATACTATTAAACTTGATAATGAAAATGAATGGAAACATACATGGATAGATTTACCTAAAAGTGATTCTTATACAGTACGTGAAATTAATGTTCCAAAAGGATGGACTGTAACATATCAAAAAGAAGACAATTCTTTTATAGTTACTAATACAAGCACTTTGGTTCAAACAGGACAAATGTTATGGATAGTATTATTAATTGGAATGATTGGCGTAATATTTATAATAGCTAGTTTAGTATACGATAAGGTATCACATGAACAAAACAGCTAAAAAGATATTATATATAGGTATATCATTAATAATAATTGCTTTACTTTTACTTATATATTTTGAATGGGAAGAAATATATTCTAAAAAAGAAAGTAATGATATAATGAAAACTATATTAAATAATAAAGATAATAATAAAAATGAAGATGAAATAGTTATTGATGATTTAAAATATATTGGATATATAGTTATACCAACACTAGATTTAAATTTACCAATAAGTAAAGAGTTCTCATATTCTTCTTTAAGAAAATCACCAACTTTATATTATGGATCACTTATGAATAATAATATGGTAATATGTGGTCATTCTTATAAATCTCATTTTAGATATTTATATAAATTAAAACAAGGTGATGAAGTTATATTTGTTGATACTAAGAATAATAGATATACTTATAAAGTTGAATTAGTTGAAGAACTTGCCTCTACTGATATTAAAGAAATGATTGAAAGTGATTTTGACTTAACTCTTTATACTTGTACTCGTGATGGGCTTAGAAGAGTTACAGTTAGATGTAATAGAGTTTAAAAATTCTGTGTGGTGATACAAAGTAAACAATTAGCGTTTACTTTTTTGTGCCTTTTGCTTAAACATATTAATATACACTACATACAATAATAGTAGTAAAGGAGTTGTTAATTATGAATAATTCTATGGGAATGTATCAAGGCTATAGTGTTGAAGGTAGTGCTGAATTAAAAGTTACTCCAGATACTATGAAACCTATGATGGAAACTTCTTGCAATACTATTCCTGGTATGGTATGTGAACCAATTTATGAATGTCCTAAAGAAAGATGTATTCATAGACAAATAGTACATGAAGTACCACATGTTTGCCCAGTTAATACAAGAATTATAAATCATCATATCTATAAACATACATATAGTCCATGTTATACATGTACTGAAGAAAATGAAATATGTAATGTTAATGATAATTGTTGTGGTGGATTAATGTAATTTAAGTAAAAGAGTTGTTTTATAAATAACTTTTTTATTTTGAATATTGACAAAGGTATAAACAATGTATATACTATATATGGAAGGTGAATTATGGAAATAGTTATTAAAAAGTGGGGTAATTCTGATGGAATAAGAATACCAAGTAATATTTTAAAAGCATTAAATTTAAAAACAAATGATGTATTAAATATTGATACTGATGGTGAAAAAATAATTATAAGTGTTCCTAAAAAGAAAAAGATTTCTTTAGCAAATGAGTTTAAAAATTATAAAGGTAAGAATTTAGCAAAAGATTTTTCATGGGATGAAAGTGTAGGAAAAGAAATATGGTAAAAAAATATATTCCGAGACAAGGCGATATTGTTTATTTAGATTTTGCTCCTACTAAAGGGCATGAGCAAACTGGATATAGACCTGCTGTTGTAGTAAGTAATAATGTTTTTAATGATAATACTAAGATGGCTTTTGTATGCCCAATTACTTCTAATGACAAAGAATTTCCTACTCATTATTTATTAGAAGATACAAAGACAGTGTATGGATCTGTTTTATGTGAACATATAAGAAGCATTGATTATGAAATAAGAAATATAAAATTTGTTGAAAGATTAAGTGATAATGATTTTATTAGTGTAATAACATTATTAAATGCTTGTATAGCTGAATAATATTATGAATGATATTTTTGAAAGATTATCTAAATCTAAATTTAGAAGTAGATTTCATTTAAAAGATAAAGATAAAAAATATATTGAAGAAAAAGGTATTGATACCATAAAAAAACATGCATATGATTTTATTAATAATAGATTATCCGATGTAAGCAAAGTTATAGATGGAAAACAAACACCAATGAGAGGTCATCCTGTTTTTATAGCACAGCATGCGACTGCTTGTTGTTGTAGAGGGTGTTTAGAAAAATGGTACCATATACCCAAAGGCAGATTACTTACTGAAAAAGAAATAGATTATATAGTTGATATTATTATGAAATGGATTAATAATGAAATGAATAGAAAGGATGAATTATGATTAAGAAATATGAAAAAATGTTAAATATGGATGCGACTATTACAAAGAAATTATTTGATAGAGTAGATTATCCATGGGAAGTGCTTCAACTTATAAGCAATTATATTTTAGAAATTATTCCTACTTTAGGAAGTGATTACATTAAATTAAAAGATGATGTATATGTACACAAGACTGTTAAAATAGAAGAAGGAGCATATATAAATGGACCAACTATAATATGTGAAAATAGTGTTATAAGACATAATGCTTATATTAGAGGCTCAGTTATAATTGGTAAAAATTCTGTTATAGGCAATTCTACTGAGGTAAAAAATTCTATACTTTTTGATAAGGTAGAGTGTCCACACTTTAATTATGTTGGTGATTCTGTTTTAGGTGAACATGCTCATTTAGGAGCTGGAGTAATACTCTCAAATGTAAGAAGTGATAAGAAAGAAGTAAATGGTCTTCGTAAATGCGGTTCTATTTTAGGAAATAATGCTGAAATTGGATGTAATAGTGTATTATGTCCTGGAACTATAGTAGGTGAAAATAGTAGTGTTTATCCACTTACAATGGTAAAAGGTGAAGTAGAAAGTAATATGATAGTTAAATCAACATATGAGATAGTTAAGAAGAAGTAGACATTGTTTACTTTTTTCTTTTGAAAAAATTTTATTTTACATTGACAATTGAGTGTATATTCAACTATAATATTAATAGTTGAACAAATATTCAACTATTAAGGAGTTTATATGTCAAAGAATGAATTTACTTGTGATTGTAATATCATACATGAAGATAGTGTAAATCATGTTAAAAAAAATATACCAAACGAATATTATTTTAATGATCTTGCTGATTTATTTAAATTAATAGGTGATACAACTAGATGTAAAATATTATTTATACTTGATAAATATGAAATGTGTGTCTGTGATATAGCTAATGTTCTTAGTATGACTAAGTCTGCAGTTTCACATCAGTTAGCAGCACTTAGAAGAAGCGGTATTGTTAAATGTAGAAAGAATGGCAAAGAAGTATACTATACGTTAGATGATGATCATATTGTTAAATTATTTGAAATGGCAGATGCTCACTTAAGTCATGGAAGGAGAAAATTAAAATGAAAAATTATAAATTTAAAATAGAAGGACTAGATTGTGCTAACTGTGCTAGTACACTAGAAAGTGAAATTAGTAAGATAGAACATATAAATAATGTAAGTATAAGCTTTATGAGTCAAAGATTATCTTTTGATTGTGAAGAAAATAATTATGATGAAGTTGTCAAACTAATCAAGAAAGTCATTAAAAAAGAAGAACCAAATGTAACTATAGGGGAGTTATAATATGACTAAGAAAGAAAAAAAGAATTTGATTAGAATCATTATTTCAGGACTATTATTTGCTTTAAGCTTTATATTTAAAACTAAATATGTAGTATTTGGTATACTTTTAGTATCTTATATTATTATTGGATATGATGTATTATTAAAGGCATTTAGAAATATTAAAAGAGGTAAAATATTTGATGAAAACTTTCTTATGAGTGTAGCTACTATTGGAGCAATATGTATTAGTGATATGCGTGAAGCAGTAGCAGTTATGCTTTTCTATCAAATTGGTGAATTATTTCAAAGTTATGCAGTTAATAAATCAAGAAAATCCATTATTGAACTTATGGATATTAGACCTGACTATGCCAATGTTATTAGGAATGGTAAGCATGAAAAAGTAGACCCAAAAGAGGTTAATATTGAAGAAATAATACTTGTAAAACCAGGAGAAAAAATACCTCTTGATGGTGTTATTGTAGAAGGAAAATCTTTACTTAATACAGTTGCCTTGACTGGAGAAAGCATTCCAAGAAGTGTTAAAGAAAATGATGAAGTATTAAGTGGATGTATAAACAATGAAGGTATATTAAAAATAAAAGTAACAAAGAAATTTGGAGATTCCACTGTTAGTAAAATCCTCGATTTAGTAGAAAATGCTAGCAATAGAAAATCTAAATCAGAAGCATTTATAACAAAATTCGCCAAATATTATACACCTATAGTATGTGGAATAGCACTTGTAGTGGCAATATTTCCACCATTAATTCTTAAAGAGCCATTTAACACTTGGATATATAAAGCACTATCATTTTTAGTAGTATCATGTCCTTGTGCATTGGTTATATCAATACCACTTAGTTTTTTTGGAGGACTAGGGGCATCATCAAATATAGGAGTTCTTGTTAAAGGTAGCAACTATTTAGAGGCACTTTCAAACGTTGATATTGTAGTTTGCGATAAAACAGGTACACTCACTGAAGGGGTCTTTAAAGTTCAAGAAATAAATGCAGTAGGAATAAGTAATGAAGAATTATTAAAAATGACTGCCTACGCTGAAAGCTTTTCTAATCATCCAATATCTATATCATTAAAAGAAGCATATGGTAAAAAAATAGATTCAAGTAAAGTTACTAAAGCACGTGAAATAGTAGGAAAAGGTATATATGCTAAAGTATTAGGTAAAGATGTATATGTTGGTAATGATAAATTATTAAAAGAACTAGAAATAAAAGTAGATAAAGTTAATAAAACAGGTACTGTCATATATACAGTTATTGATAATAAATATTGTGGTTATATATTAATATCAGATAAAATAAAAGAAGATTCATATAAAATGATTAAATCTTTAAAGAAAAATAACATAAGGAAAATAGTTATGCTTACTGGCGATAGAGAAAATATAAGTAAAAGCATAAGTAATGAACTTAAACTTGATGAGTATTACGCTGAATTACTTCCTCAAGATAAAGTATCTATAACAGAAAAAATAATGCATGAAAAAGATGGCAATTTATTATTTATAGGTGATGGCATTAATGACGCTCCTGTCCTTGCTCTTAGCGATATAGGAGTATCCATGGGATCACTTGGTAGTGATGCGGCAATAGAAGCATCAGATATAGTTATTATGACAGATGAGCCATCTAAAATAAGTGATGTCATTAAAATATCTAAAAAAACTATGAAAATAGTTCGTGAAAATATAGTATTTGCAATAAGTATTAAGATTGCTGTACTTATATTATCACTTTTAGGTATAGCAACAATGTGGAGTGCAGTATTTGCTGATGTAGGTGTATCAGTAATAGCCATATTAAATTCACTTAGAATATTAAATGTTAAAAAATATAAATAATATTAAAAAAGGAAATTATATACATTTCCTTTTTAATTGAATAATTATAATTACTATCAATGTAGATAATGAAATAACACTACCTATAAGCATTAAATTATTTTGATATTTAATTTCAATTACATGTTTACCACTTTCAATATCAAATCCAAGTAGTGCATCACCAATCATAAATGTATTTACTTTCTTACCATCCACATACACTTTAATCTCATCATCATAAGGAATACTAGTATAAATAGTATTATTACTTTTATTATTAACATTAGCCTTTATATAAGTATCTTTAAATATTTCTATTTTAACTTTATCTTGCATCAATACATTATTTGCTTCATTGAATTTATTTGAATTAATACTATAAACTTCAATATCATTTTCATTATAATAAGTACCAATTAATATTTTAAATTCTTCATTATCACTTATAAAATTAATTAACATATTTTCATCTAATTGATTAGTTGAACTATAGTATTTGGAATTAACATATTTTAATATTTCATCATTTTTATAATAAATAGTATCATTAATTATATAAAATTCAGCATCACAATTGTTATAAAAATAATTGTTTATATAGTTATTTTTATAGGTATATTCCATTAATGATAGTCCATCAGTTACATCAATTATCTTTTTATTTTTATAATTTAATTTATCAAATATATTATCTATTCCTGTACTTAAATAAACGAAATTATTTTGGTTAAGTATTGGATTGTTATTTTCTAATTTATAATCTTTTATATCATTATTTACTGAATATAACAAATTAGTATTATATTTAAATTTATATGTATTAAATTTATCATTTTCATATATTAATTCATAATTATCTTTATCATAACTGTATCCTAAAAGATATTTTAAATCAAACATTATATTATAAACAGGAGTATTTAAGAAGAACTCATAACTATTAATTAAGTTGCCATTAATACCAAGATTATGATGAAGCATGGCCATTCTTTCATATTCCATTGAACTAAATGTAGTTATACCATTATAGTTATACCATGAAGTATCATTAAGAGTAGTAGAAAAAGTTTTTTCAAGTCTATAAAAATTATTTTCTTCAACTTTATCTAATTTCTTAACAGTTTCCTTTATTAAATCATAGTATTCATACATATCATTTATATCATCAGTATGAATCCAATTAAAATTTATATTACATATTATTTCTACTGAAGCTATTAATATTAAAGCATATTTCAAATACTTAGATGTTTTCTTATCGTAATAATATATTAAATATAAGATAAAATATAATGTTATTAAGACTAAGTTTACAAGCAATACTTTACCATCTACATTTCCTAAATTACACATTTTTATTACTAATAGAAATATTACTGGTAATAAATATGACACTATAACAATAATTGGATTTAACCCCTTAATATTCTTAATACTATATGAACATATTATCATTAATATAAATGAATATAGAAATGAATATCTATATGGTAAGTCATTAGGAACATGTAAAGCATGCATTATAAAGTCAAATTGTGGTATAAAGAATGCTAAGGAAATAATGATAAGTATAGAGATATAAGTTATTTTAGTTTTGATTTTAATATCTTTATTAAATATAAATAATAGTAATAATGAAATAGATATTATCCCACATGATATATTAGGAGCATTAGTAGGATCAGTTTTAAAAGCCATTGTTTCTATACAAGATAAATGATTTATCATAAATTCTATAAAACTAAAATCATAGTATTGACTAGTTGGCCATAAATCACTTGTCGCACTAATTGTACTTAAACTTTTAAATAAAGGTAAAGCAAAGAACGAAACTAATAAACCAACACTTATCGAAGATAAAGTATATATTAATACTTTTTGAAGAGTTTCTCTTAAACATTTCTTATTTTTTAATGATTTAAATTTAGTTTTATATATTAGATAGAATATGAAATATATTACTGAAAATATACAACATACAAATCCTATATAATAATTTGATATTATTGTTATTGTAAGAGATATTATATAGAGCAAATATTTCTTATCATTTATTATATTTTCTATTCCAAGAACTATTAATGGTAAAAAGGCCATTCCATCCATCCACATTATATTCCAATAATATGAAACAAAGTAATTACTAAAAGCATATAATAAACTTAAATAAATATAAATATTATTTTTATCTTTAAATTTATGTTCTAAATAATAATTAAATATAGAAGCACACACACTTACTCTAAGCATTATTATAAAAGAATAACCAGTTAATATAGTTTTTTCAGTAAAAAATATAAGTATAAAATTAAACGGACTAGCTAAATAATTAAAAAAATTTCTATAAATAGGTAAACCCATCGACATATTATACGAATATAATAATGATTTAAAATGAGTAATTCTATACCACATCTCTTTAAGCATAGGTCCATATTGATGGAAATAGTCCACTTTTAAAGTAGTATGCATTCCATACGGAGTTATTTCGTTAATAGCAAAAACTATATTTATGATTATAAATGCTATTAAAAATGTTATAATTGATCTTTTATTTTCTTTAAATATCTTTTCCATATACATCAAAGTTATTATAACAAATTAAACTAAACTATTTCAATGTTTACTTTTTTTTGATATAATTTATTCATGGATATATTTAAAAGTTGGAAATTTTGGGTTATAGTTTATTTGATTTCAGCAGTTATATTTGCTCAATCATTTAAAAAATCAAATAGAAATATGAAAAATGCTAGTTTACTTACAATATTATTAGAATTATTTACAGCATTCTTTTCAATATTCTTTATACCATTTTTTGAATTTACATTACCAACTGATATAAGTATTTATTTGATATTATTAATAGTTATAATTATATATGCATTTACAGATAGATTAAATATTGAAGCAAGATATGGATTAGATCCTTCAGTATTTAGTATGCTAAAGCAATTATCAACTGTATTCTTAATAATATTAGGATTTATATTTCTTAAAGAAAAAATAGTATTTAAGAAAATATTAGGCTCTATTATCATTATAGTTGCAAATATATTACTTGCATTTGATAAAGGAAAAATTAGAATAAATAAATATTTCATAATGTCATTTATATCTAATTTCTTATTTGCAGTAGCTATGCTTATTAATGTAAATATATCTAGTAATTTCAATATAGCATTTTACACTATATTAACTGTATTCTTACCATCTATATTGATATTCATGACAGGCAAATTTAAAGTAAAAAACTTAGTAGATGAGTTTAATTTATATGACAAAAAACGCTTTTTATTATCAGCATTCACATGGTGTTTAATGTTAATTTCATCGGTTAAAGCGTATGAAGTAGGTAATGTTACTTTAATTGCACCACTTCTTACTTTAACTTCAATATTAAATACTATATATGAATTTGTTATATGTAAAAATAAAAATAAATTAATTCAAAAAATTATTGCTTCAATTCTTATACTAATTGGAGTTATAATAATAAAGATGTAAGGGAGAGATGTATATGTATATTTTATCTTTATGTGATGTAGAAGAAGTTCAACAAATATTAGGAATTGTTAAAATGATAGTTGATTTTATTAAAATAATAGTACCAATAATATTAATGGTAAGTGCTATGATAACACTAATGTTAGATATAAAAGCAGGTAATGAAGATGCTCTTGCTAAATCAAAAAAATTATTAATTAATAAAGCTATAGCTGCAGCACTTATATTTTTTGTACCAACACTTGTTGATCTTGTTTTAAATTTAGCAGCAGGTGAAACTGAATATAAAAAATGTTTTAACGTAAGTTCAGCTGTTCCTACTAATGAAACATCTATCAATAATGCTAGTACTTATTTAACTTCTGCTGAAAGTAGTTTAGATAGAAAAGACTACAATAAAGCATATGATTCAATTAATAAACTTGAAGATGAAACACTAAAAAATGAATATCTTTCTAGACTAGAAAAATTAGATGAATTAATAAAAGAAAATGAAAAAACTTCAAAAACTACACATACAACAAGAAGAATAACTACTAATAATGGGGGCTATGGAAATAATAGTGGAAATATAACAAGAACAACAAGAAGAAATACAACAACGAATAGAACCACAACTAAAGCTTCTAATAAGCAAGTTGCTGGTTCTTATTATTTGGGAGATTCCAGAACAGTTGGTATGTCAAGTACACTTGATAGTAATGAAAAATCAATTGCAAAAGTAGGTGGAAACTATACTGATTTCATTACGCATTCAAGTTCATTAAAAAATGAATTATATAATAAAACAGATAGCTATAATATTGTTCTTAATTATGGAGTTAACGATTTATATAATTCAAGCAAATATTGTACAGGATATAAAGATTTAGCATCTTCACTTGGAAGTAATTATAAGATATATGTAGTGTCTGTAAATCCAGTTGATGATAGTAAAGGGTGGAACGCTACTAATAAAGATATAAATAGTTTTAATTCAAGTATTAAATCATGTATTTCAGGAGTAAGTAATATGAAATATTGTGATGTTAGTTCAAAAGCAACAACTTCAGCATGGAAAAATTATTTATCAGATGGATTACATTATACTAATGATGGATATAAATTTATTCATTCAAAGATTAAGGAATGTATGAAATAATGATAAATATAGTATTATTTGAACCAGAAATTCCAGGCAATACAGGAAATATTATGAGAACTTGTGTAGCAACAAATTCTCGCCTTCATTTAATTAAACCACTAGGATTTAGTTTAGATGAAAAATATATTAAAAGATCTGGAGTAAATTATATAGATAAATGCATTTATAAAGTGTATGAAAATATTGATGAATTTTTCAAAAAGAATAAAGGTGAATATTATTTCTTAACACGTTATGGTCATAAGCCACATACAAGTTTTGATTATAGCGATACATCAAAAAACTATTATTTCATTTTTGGTAAAGAAAGTACAGGAATACCACCACACATATTAAAGCCATATATAGATAGATGTATGAGAATGCCTATGAGTGATAATGTAAGAGCACTTAATCTATCAAATACAGTAGCAATAATGACATATGAAGCATTAAGACAACAAGGATATCCAGGACTCTTATTTGATGAACCACATAAAAGTAAAAACTTTATTGAAGAGAGCTAACTCTCTTTTATTTTGATATTAAATATGTTAAAATTTTATTAGAATAAATAATAGAGGTAGAATATGAATAATAATGATAAAACAGGAAAAATAACTTTGATTATTGGAATAATTATAATAATATTGACAGTCTTAGGTGTTGTAGGAATAATCTATGCTAAAGTAAGCTATAATAAAAAAATAGAAGACGCAACAAGTAAATATAGATGCCCTATAAGTATATATGATATTGTAGATGGTACTAAAATAACGTCAGATATGGTAACTATTAAAACATATGATAATGTTGATATGGATACATATATCTGTACATCAAGTTTAATAGTCGGAAAATGTGTAAATAAAAACACAATTGTTAAGAAAAATGAAATGTTTAAATATACTGACTTAGTTGATTGTGAGGAATAATATGGAAAATAAAAAAACAATACTTACTTTAGTTATATGTTTAATATTAGTTGGAATAGGTACAATAATAAATAACTTAGTTTTTAAAACTGAAGATAAAATAGTTGATAAAGGTAAAAATTATAATGAACTTGTTAGTCGTGGATACACATTAGCTGATTTAAATAAACCATCAAAGCTTATAGATGGCTATAAAATATATACTAAAAAAGATAATGATTACTTAAATAATAATGAAAAAGTAACAATATTAGTAGAAAATAATATTGCATATTTTAAATATCTTGAAAATAAATATCAAATTAATGTTGAGAATGTTATTGATTATTATATGTATGTTAATGATAATACAATGCATATATACCTACTTAGTAATGATTATAAAATATATTATTTAAATTATAAAATTAATATCAATGATGAAATATTAAATACAATAGACTTAATGTGTAACTCATTTAAATTAATTAATACTGATAAAAATATAGTTAGCTTTAAAAAAATAGTTACAATACATAAACTATTAGATAATACAAATTATGAATATTTAGTTGGAGTTTCCAATGATAAAAAAGAGTATAAGATAAATAATGAAACTCTAGAAGAAATAAATAATTATTATGATAGAGTATACTATTATAATGATGAAGTGTATGTAGACGATAAAAATGAACTTATGATATCTGATCAAGATACACTCTTTAAAGTAAAATATATATTAAGTAATTATTTTGTTTCAAAAGATAACTATTTATATAAAGTTGATAATAAAAATATAACTAAAGAATATAATGAAAAAATACAATATATGTTTTATTATAAATATGATAGTATATTTAAACTTGCTTTTATATTTGAAGATAATAGTATGAAACATATTGATTTAATAATAAAAGATTATGGTTATGAAATACAGGGTATAGATATTAAAACAAAAAAATAGTTTACAAAATTATGTAAATTTTTGTCATATTTATTGTTTGTCTTTTATAAATTAGTTATATTATTAATATAGGGAGATGGTAAAAGTGATATATCCTTCAATTGACAGACTACTAAATATTATTGATTCTAAGTATAAACTTGTTCATATCGCAGCTGATAGAGCAAAGGTTATGAAAGAACATAAACATTTTCAAATGCCAGAAAGTGAATATGTTTCTAAAAAAGAAATAGGTAGAGCTTTAGAAGAGATTGATAAAGGATTAATTGTAATTAAAGAAAATTAATCTTTTTTATTAGATTTTATTTGAAAAATATTAATTTTATGTTATTCTTATAATGGAGGTAAGATATATGAATCATAAAGTTGAAAGTGTACAAGGATTACACGATGACGCATTTGCATTATATAACAATGCAGTTAGAGGAACAGCAGATTATAGTGCAGACACATTAATAAACAACTTAAATGAAGGAATAAATACATTAAAAAGTTGTTGGAAAGGAAAAGATGCAGGAGTACAAATTCAAAATGTTATAACAGTATATAATGCTTTAGTAAATATAAGAAATGTATTAGGAAAATTAGCAGCAGATTCTTCTAAGATTGCAAGTAATTATAGAGAAATTCAAAATGCAAATGGAGCAGGATTAAGCGCACTTAGTACAATAACTTCAGAAGATAAAACAATATTACCAGATTATACTGACACAGCTGATAAAGTAGATATTACACCAGAAGCAGAAAAAGGAAAAGCAAAAATTGATGCGGCTAATGATAATATTGCTAACTTTATTAGAGAAGTATCAAAATACTTTAATAACATAATGAATAACTGGACAGTAGGAACTGGAAGAGACGAAGCTAAAACTGCATTCGAAACATTCAATTCTCAATCAACACAATATAAAGAAACATTATCAAGCGTTTCAAGTAATATTACAACTGCATTACAAAATTATGTGTTTTAAGAAGCTTATGCTTCTTATTCGTTAAGGAGAAAAAGCAATTTTTCTTTTTAGCAAATAAGAGGTGTGTGATATGTCAGTACAAAGTTTACTAACAGAAATAAGAGAATTAAAAGATCTTATTAAAGTGTTACAAAATATTCAAAATATGGCTAGTTCACTATCAAGTGCATTATCAAGTGCTTCTACTAACCTAAAAGAAGTAATAGTGAATGGACAAGCATATGATAAAGGAAAGCTATCTGAAATAGTTAGAGATCTAGGAACGTTATCAAGCTTATGTGGTTCAGCAATAGCAAAAGCAAATAAAAAAATAACTGAATTGCAAGAAGAAATAAGACAAATAAAAGAAGCAGAGAGAGAAAGAAATCAAACAAAATTAAAATCAACAAACGATTCAAATGTTAATGTTGACTTAATATATTAAGGAGGAAAAAAGAATGAAAGAAAAATTTTTACCACTAGGAAGTGTAGTACTTTTAAAAAATGCTACTAAAAGATTAATGATAACAGGGTTTTATGTAAAAGCTGATGAAAATGATAAAAAAACATATGACTATGTAGGGTGTTTATATCCAGAAGGAGTAATATCTTCAAAAGAAAATTGTGTTTTTAATCATGAACAAATAGATAAAATATTCTTTATAGGATATAGTGATGATGAGGAAAAGAGATTTAAAGAAAAATTAAATAAAGCTGTTAACAATAAAGAGTAGAGGTGTAATATGGCTTTAAATAATGTAACCACAGCTATCTCTGATGGAGGAAGTGGCGGTGGAAACTTTGATTTAAATATAGACGCTGAAAAGTTTTATTATGGATATAAAATCATTGAAAATAATTTTCAAGCATTTGATAATTTATCAAATGCTGTTTTATCTATTACTGCTAAAGTTAATTCACTTGGAGTAAATTTTAGCAATATCTCTAGTAAAATTAAGAATGATAATTCTGAACTTAATGATATGTATAATAGGATGATATCATTTAAAAAAACACTTGAAAGAATTGACCCATCAAATGCATTATTATTTTCTAATTTAGATGTTATAATGTATGCTACATTTGGTGGAGACATCACTGAAACTGATTTAGCCCTATATGGAGAAAATTGTAAGCAAATATATGAAAATGCCATAAATAAAGACCCAAAAGATTTAACAAATCTTGAAAAATTTATACTTAACTCATATGTTCCACTACCTGAGTCATTTAACAATGGATTAAAATTACAAGAATATATTACACTTGAAAAACAATATGAACAAGTTAGTAAAGCTTATCAAGAAATACAAAGTAAAATATACAACATAACAAGAAATTATAGGGGACCTATGCCTGATGAACAAGTTGCTAAAGTAAAAACACTTGTAGCAAAAAGAGATGAATACTTAAATTATATGAGTTCCATTAGTAATAGAAAAGACGAACTGAGAACTGAATTGATAGATGCAGGACTTATTGAGAAAAATTCAAAAGAATCATTTACTGAAGCTGGTAAGCAACTTTGGAGTAGTTTTACGGATATATTTAAAACAGGTGGAGATTTAGGTGGGATTCTTGTCGAAACTGATGAATTTTTAAATGAATTAATTTCCACTGGCGCAGTTTTATCGGGAAATGTATTAGCAGCTGGATTCAATATTATAGAAGATGCTTCTTCAGGATTAGAGATAGTACTTGCTACTATAAGTACGCCGTTTACGTTAGGATATGATGGAATTAAATCTTTATATAGTTCGCTTGCTGGTACAGAATTTTCTTCATATACAAAAGCCTTTTGGAATCAAGTAGGACTTGATATTGATTATGATGTTACTGGTAGTATGACTGAATCATGGTATAATGATTTTCTACTTGGTAAAATAATTAATGATAATTCGGCAATAAAATATGATAGTGCAGCCGCAAAAAGCGTTACTAATACTGTCAAAACGCCATTAAAAATTACAGCAGCAGCATTACTGGGATATTTAACAGGTGGTAGTACAATAGCCTTAGTCTCAAGTGGATTTTTACAAGGCTCAGGTGAAACAGCAAAAGAATCATTAAACTCTGGAAGCATGAATGTTTCTAAAGTTGTTAACTCTTATTTAGGTGGAGCAGAGGGTGCTGCAAACTGGTTCTTTTATGGTAGGACTGCAGATAATATAATTAATGCATTGAAAAATAAAATAATTCCATCGCCTTATCTTGATAATCCAAATAAAAGAAATATTATAGAAGCAAAAGACGATGTACTTAACAAACTTATCAACACAAATCCAGAAACAATTAAAAATGTTTTATCTTCAACCCTTTCAAAACCTAATATTTATATATCAACATTAGGACATTTATGTGGAGAAATAAAAACAGAATTAGATAATGGCAAAATAGAATATGATAAATTGGGTATAGAAATAGTTAAAAGAATAAGCATATCGGTATTTGGAGAATATTTTAGATATTTAAAAGCACCAGATGTTAACATAGAAGAGACTGATGAAATAGAAACAGACGTAAAATATCCAAATACTATTGAAGAAATAGAAGTACCTGATGTTATAGATATAACAGATTAGAAATAGTCTGTTATTTTTATAGACAAATATATAAAAATATTATAAAATTGTTATAGTAGGATTATAGGTGATAATGATGTTTAATAATAAAGTATTAATCAATTTAATAGTGTGCTCTATGGGTAAAAATTATGATCTTTATATACCTATTAATGAAAAAGTAGGTAATATTACTAAACTGCTTAATAATACATTATTTTATGATTCTATTAATGAAAGTAAAAATAATACATTTATAAATGCTTTAACCGGAGAAGTATATGACAACAACACCTTAGTTAGAGATACTGATATAAAAAATGAAAGTAAAATAATATTATTTTAGGAGTTAATTATGATAATATATTTATTTAATGATGATAGATTAATAACATTTAATTTGCTTGTCAAAAAGATAGGTGATTTTTGGATTACAGATAACAATGGAGAAAATATTGTAAATATAAGTTCAACTGATAATGAATGGTTATTAAGTGGAAGTGAAAATACCACTATTACTTATAATGGTGAAGAAGTTTCAAATACTATTTTAAATACTAAAGAATATTATGAAATAATTAAAGATGACAAAAAATATATATTATTCGCAACTGGTATGGTAGATTTTTCATTAAATAAATATGACGTCAGTAATGGTGAATTTACTTTTAAAAAAGATATAGTAGTTTCATCAAAATATTTAGATAATATCAATTTTGAACTTAAATATAATGATAATAAATGGAAACTTAAAAAAGATGATAGTTCAACTATCTATCTTAATGATGATAAAGTTATAGATAATGAAATATCTATTAATTATGGTGATAAAATATCTATTTATGGACTTAATATCTATTGTATATTTAACTCTTTAATCATAAATGATATATTTTCTAATTTAAGAACTAGTGATAAATTAAAATTAACTATTATAAATTCAAATAATGAAATTACTAACGAAGAAATAATTAATAAAAATATGTATAATGAAAGCGATTATTTTTTAAAATCACCTAGAATAAGTAGAGACATAGAAGAATATAATATGAAAATAGATTCACCACCTAAAAAACAAAGTGATGAAGAAATACCTTTAATATATACTCTTGGTCCAATGCTTACTATGGGTGCTAGTTCGCTTGTCACAATTACTAATGCATTAATGCAAATATCTTCAGGTGAAAGAACTTTTAAACAAACATGGCCTACATTAATAATATCTATATGCATGCTTGCATCTATGTTACTTTGGCCATTTCTAACTAAAAAATATGAAAAGAAAAGAAAAATAAAAAGAGAAGAAGAAAGACAAGATAAATATAAAGCATATTTAGAATCTAAACGCAATGAATTATTTAAAGTATATGATACTCAAAAAAGAATACTTGAAGAAAATCTAGTTTCAAATGATGTTTGCTACGACATGATTTTAAATAAGAGAAGAACATTATGGTCTAGAAAAATGGAACAAAATGATTTTTTAACATGTAGAATAGGTATAGGAAAAGTAGATTTAAAAAGTAAAATATCATATCAAAGTGAAGATTTTACTATGGATGATGATAATCTAAAGAAAATGTTAGAATCACTCATAAATAATTTTAAATACATAGATGAAGTACCAATTGGATATTCATTTTATGATAAAAATAAAACAGCTATTAATGGATTATATCCTAAATATATAGATTTTACTAATAATATATTATTACAACTTATGTCATTTTATAGTTATGATGAATTAAAATTCGTTGTTATAACTAATAAAAAGAATCAAAAAAGATGGTCTTATTTAAAAGAATCATTATATTGTTTTTCCAATGATAAATCTATTAGATTTTTCGCAACTGATAGTGAAGAAGTTATAGATGTTTCTACATATCTAGATCAAATATTTAATAATAGACGAGACTTAGTAAAAAATGTAAATGAGAAAGCTACTTTTGATACATATTATTTCTTAATAATTGATGATATAGATTTAGCTAGAAAAGTTGGTATTGTTGATGATATATTGAATGAGAAAATTAATTTAGGATTTAGTTTAATAGTTTTAGAAGAAAAATTATCAAAATTACCAAGTGAAATAGATAGTTACATAACATTTGGTGATAAAACTTCTATTATATTATCTAATGATAGTAGTGAACAAATAAGATTTAATGATGAAATTAGTAATAAATTCGATATGGAAAAGTGTACGTATACTTTAACTAATTTACCTATATATTTTAATAATTCATTTAAGAATTTACCTGATAGTATATCATTTTTAGAACTTAGAGGAGTAGGACAAGTTGAACAATTGAACGCTCTTAATAAATGGAAAGAAAATGATCCTACTAAGTCTTTAAAAGCTGAAATAGGAGTTAATGAAAATGGAGACTTATTTATATTAGATTTACATGAAAAGTTTCATGGTCCTCATGGTCTTATTGCTGGTTCTACTGGTAGTGGTAAGAGTGAATTTATTATTACATATGTCTTATCTTTAGCAGTTAACTATAGTCCAGAAGAAGTAGCATTTGTACTTATAGATTATAAAGGAGGAGGTCTTGCAGGAGCATTTGTTAACAATGAAACAGGACTCAGACTTCCACATGTAGTTGGCACTATAACTAACTTAGATAAAACTGAAATAAATAGAGCACTTTCAAGTATAAAAAGTGAACTTAGAAGAAGGCAAGAAAAGTTTAATGAAGTACGTGAAGTTACAAATGAAAGTACAATAGATATTTATAAATATCAAAAACTTTATAGAGATGGAGTTATTGATGAACCAATACCACATTTAATTATTGTATGTGATGAGTTTGCTGAACTTAAAGATCAACAACCAGATTTTATGGAAGATTTAGTAAGTACTGCTCGTATTGGTAGAAGTTTAGGAGTGCATTTAATACTTGCAACACAAAAACCAAGTGGAGTAGTTGATGCTCAAATATGGAGTAACTCAAGATTTAAAGTATGTTTAAAAGTTCAAGATAAGCAAGACAGCATGGAAATGATTAAAAGAGCAGATGCAGCACTTCTTAAAAATGTTGGTAGATTTTATTTACAGGTAGGTTACAATGAATATTTCGCACTAGGACAATCAGCATATGCAGGAGCACCCTATTTTCCTAATAAAGAATATAAAAAACCACTTGATAAAAATTTGTATTTTATAAATAATGTTGGTAGCGTTGTTAAAAGTATTAATAACTCAATTGCTAAAAGAATAATTAAAGCAGAAGGAGAAGAATTAAGCGCAGTATTAAATTATATTATAAATATAAGTAAAACAATGAATTTAAAAATAAATAATTTATGGATGGATAGAATACCTAATAATATATATATAAATAATCTATATAAAAAATACAATTATTCTAAAGTAAATTACAATATTAATCCTATCATTGGTGAATATGATGACCCATTAAACCAAGTACAAGGATTACTTACACTAAATCTTACTACTAATGGAAATACTATGATATATGGTATAGCTGATTCTGGAAAGGATGAATTATTACAAACACTTGTATTTTCATGTTTAAGTATGTATGGTACTAATGAACTTAATATGTATATAGTTGACTTTGGAGCTGAAACATTAATTAATTTTGAAAATGCTCCTCAAGTTGGAAATGTTATATTAAATGGTGAAGATGAAAAATTAGAGAATCTAATTAAGATGTTAGGAAGTGAATTACTAAAAAGAAAGAAACTATTTACATCATACAATGGTAACTATTTAGATTATCTTAAATTAAGTGGAAGAGGTCTTTGCAATATAATAGTAGTTATTAATTCAATAGAAGTAATGAGTGAAGTATATCCTGATTTAATAGATAGATTAACTCCAATAATAAGAGAAGGATCTAAATATGGAATAACTTTTGTAATGACATCAGTTAGTCAAAGCTCTGCTAAATTTAAAATAGTTCAAAGCTGTAAACAATTTATATGCTTACAAATGGCAAATGAAACAGATTATAGAGATATACTTGGTAAAACAGATGGTCTAGTTCCATCTAATAATCTAGGAAGAGGTCTTATTAAATTAGGAAAGGTATGTGAATTCCAAACAGCATTTATAGATGAAATAGATAACATTTATAATAGAATAAATGAACTAATTAATAATTTAAAAAATAATGGTATAAGTGATGCAAGACATATTCCTACTATGCCAGACATTATCAAATTAGATTCATTTAATGAAAAATATAAAGGTATTTCAAGCATACCAGTTGGTATTTATAAAGATAACCTAACTTCATGTTTATATGATTTCGGTAAAAATGTTACTAATATAATATCTTCAGATGAAATAGAAAATATAAGAAAATTTATTATGAATTTTTTAAGATTATTAGAAATAAATAATACATTTAATAAAATGATAGTTGATTCAAATAATTATTTTGAAAACTTTAATTATAGTTTACCATTTGAATCTAATGATATGAATAGTGTTATTGATAAAATATCTTTACTAGATAATAAAATACAAGAAATACTTAAAGAAAATAATATGAATGTGAGAAGTCTTAAAAAAGTACCTAATACTATGATTGTGATTATTGATTTTGAAAAGTTTATGTCTAAACTTGATGATGAACACAAAGATAAATTTAAGGAAATTTTAAATAATAATAAAGATACATTAAAAATTAATTTTGTATTTGTAGACATACCATTTGGATTCAAAAAATATGAATATGAAGAATGGTACAAGAATACAATGAACAATAATAATGGAATATGGATAGGTAGTGGAGTAACTAATCAGTTTGCTTTAAAACTTACTATACAACCATCAAGTATAAATAATATTGATAATGAGTATGCTGTCGTTATTAAAAAAGGTATGCCAAGTATTATCAAGGTTATTAATGAAATAAAAGATGAAGAATAAGAAAGGAAGAAGTTATGGCACTTAGTAATGTAACTACTGCAGTTTCTGATGGCGGAACAAGTGGTGGAAAATTAGATATGGATATTAATGCTGAAAGTTTTTATACAGCATATAAAACTATAGAAAATGTATATGAACCATTTGATAGTTTATCAAGTGCTGTTTCTTCCATATCTGCAGCTGTTTCAGCTTTAGGAGTAAATTTTTCATCAATTTCAACAAAAATAAAAACAGATTCAAAAGAATTGAGTGATATGTGTGTTCGCATGAAAGCATTTAAAACAACACTTGAAAAAGTAGATTCATCAAACGCTTTATTATTTGCAGAGATGGATTTAACGATGTTTGAAAATTTTGGAGAAGACATGTCAGAAACAGATCAAGCATTATATATTGAAAAATGTACTATGATATACAACCTTGCTGTTAAAAAAGATCCTGAAGATTTGACAGAGCTTGAAAAGAATATTATTGAAAATTTAGACCCATATATGAAACTAAATAAATATATTGATGCTGAAAATAAATATAATGAAGTGAATGCAAAGTATGAAGACTTAAATTCACAAATATATAATCTTTCAAGAACAAATGGTGCACTAGTAGATGAAGACGCAAAGAAACTTGCATCACTTGTTAAAGAAAGAGATGCACTTAAATCAGGGTGGCTTGAATTAAAAACAAATAAAGAATCACTTAGAAGTGAATTAATTGACATGGGTGTTTTAGAAATGACAGCAGGTGAGTCTTTAGAAGCAGCAGGTAAACAACTTTGGGGTAATTTCACTGATATGTTTAAAACGGGAGGAGATTTAGGTGCCTTTTTAGTTGAAGCAGACGAGTTTATGAGTGAACTTGAAGCCACAGGAGCAGTAGTAGCTACCAATGTTATAGCTGGTGTTGGTAAAGTTTCTGAATATATTATTGATGGTGTTATAATGGTAGGAACAGGTGTTGCATCTGCGGGTACAGGATTGTATGATGGAATTAATGCAGCTTATTCTGGAATAACTGGAAGCAAATACACTTCAGCAACTAAGTCTATGTGGAATAAAACGATGGATCTTATATCAAATGATACTACAGGAGATATTTATAATTCATTTTATCAAACTGGATTAGGTGAAATGATTAATAATACATCAGCTTTGAAATATGATAGTGCTGGTGCTACTGCAGTTAAAGATGTTAGTATTAAAGCAACTGAGGTTATTGCCGCAACAGCTGTAACAGTAGCAACCGGTGGTGCAGCAGCTCCATTTGTAGCAGCAGGAATTGGATTCTTGGAAGGAACAGGAAAAACAGCAGAAGAAAGATTTAGTGCTGGTAATAGAGAAGTAAAAGATATAGGACTAGCCTTTTTAGGTGGAGTAGGAAAAGCATCAGAATGGTATGGATATGGACAAGTAGGAAGTAACATTTATAATGGTGCTAAAAATTTCTTGACAAAAAATGTTAGCCAAAAAATAACTGAAGAAACGCTTAAAGAAAGTTTTAAGACAGCAGGCAAAAGCAACTTAAAAGTACTTGGTGAAGCGGTAAAGAAAACATTTACAACAGCTGATGTATATTTGGACAGTGCTGCAGCTGTAGCTAATGCAGTAACAACTAAAATTACCACTGGAGAGTGGAACGTAGGTGAAGGATTATTTGATTTGGGATTTGCAGTAGCTGGAAATATGGTAGGAGACATTTTAAGCGGGTTTGCTGATAGAAGAAGTGCTCGTAAGACACTAACAAATATTTTTGAAAATGTAAATACAAATGCTGATTCAAAAGCTATAACAGAAACTATTAATGAAATTTCAGATGGAATAAACACAACTGGTAAAATTGATATACAAGCATCAAAAGGTAATTTAGGAACAATATCTATTGGAAATGAAAATTATGATATAGAAGAATTAGTAAAATTAGATAATGCCAAAGTAAAAGAAATTATACCAAAGCCTTTAACATATCAAAGCAAAATCGAAGCATTAACAATATTAGGTGCACTTCCTAGTGATAAAATGAATAGCGTTTTAAAAGATATGGATTATTCTACTATGAAGCGATTATTTGATAATCCATATCTTACTTCATCGGTAATTGAAAAACTTGATATTACAGACGCAGCTCTTGTAAAAAGTGTAGTTGGTCATAATAATATTTATAAAGATATTTTTTCTGATGAGCAAATATATAAAATGTTTACGTCATTGGATCCAGAGATATCTGATGTTGGCCGAATATTTTTAGCACTTACAGATGAACCTAGGTTTGTAAGTTTATTTAATGATTATAATTTTTCACGATATGGAGCAAAATTATTTTCCGACGAAGTTATTTGTGAATCTTTATTAAGTTACATGGGACCTGACTATATAAAAAATACATTTGGAACTGATGGTCTATATAATTTATTAGATAATATACCAACTAACAACTCTAGAACTTTTTTAATGAATTATTTAACTGACACTGACTTAACCAATTACTTTAATTATTTAAAAGATACCGGTGATATAAAAACTATTATTGATATATCAGGTAATGATCAAATGCTTAAAGATTTTAAATATAAATATTTACAAGCAGTGTTCAATATGGATGATTGCGATGGAATAGTAAAACAAATTGATTTTCAAAAATTCTTAAGCGACCCAAAAACAAGTGAATTATTTAAAAATTTATCACTTTGTGATACTGATAAGTTAAATGAATTACTTATACCTGATGGAGCAAAAGTATTCGAACGCACTGATGGAAGCAAGTATTTTATTAAACATGATTCTAACTTTGATAAAGTTGTTAATGGAAGAACATTATACGCATATTGGTTTTCTGATAGTTTAGTTGAAGATAAACTAGTTTATAGTCAGTTTATGCCACTATTTATGAAACAGGACTTAGATCCAGCACTTCTTCAATTTTTAAACAAAGAGTATTTTAACTCTAATAGAATTGCATCTTTGGTAAACTTTAATAGCAATGGTAGTTTTTTAGGATTTATAACTCAAGATGCAGATGGTAAACTTAAATATATATATACTAACGAGGTTATGTTAAATTTGAATAAAAATAGAGATAATTTTTTAAGTTTTTTTGGAAATGGTAAATTTGAATATGGCAATTATGGTGTTAATCAGGCAGCTTTAAAAAGAATTGATGGAAGCCAAAAATTATCAGACATTGCAAAAAGGATGGGACAAAGATATAAGGCTGATCCAAATATGTTAAAATATTTCTTAGGAAAAGCAAATACAGTGGATGGAATATGCTCATATGCAGATTTATGTGATAAAATATTTATACATTATTTAGGAAGAGAAGCAGATTTTTTACATGATTTTGGATATTCTATGTATAATACTAATTGGTTAGGCAAGAAAAAATTAAATACTGAAGAACTTCTAGCAGACTTATATATATTTAATAATTCATCAATTAATGGAGGAAATTTATTTGACTATGACCCAAATACTAAAAGTTTTTCAGTATTAGCTAGCGCAAAAACAGGTATTTCAAAATCGTTTGGAGCTGGCGATATTAATTCAGATGTATTAGAAAACAACTTTTTTAGATATCATGGAATTCCATTAGAAATTAGTTCTTCAACACTTAGGTATCAAAAACTAAGCAACGATATAATAGAAAAAGTAAATGCTGAGATATCTCGTGGAAATATTCCTTCTATAATTACTTATTATAATTCCATAAATTATCCATTAACTTTTGAAGAAATTGATATTAATAGTATAGTAAATAATAATGGAAAATTTAGCAATTGGATACCAAATGGTAACTATCAATCTACTAAAAGTTGGTCAAGTTTCGATGCTTATGGTAAAATAATAGATAGTTCAAGCCACATTACACCAGTAATTGGCATAGATAAAGATTACATGTATATTGCGAGTTGGGGAAGACCATATAGAATAAAAATTAGTGATATTAATAATACAAATAGTTTTATAACTATTCAAACAATAAAAGATTTAACAAAATAGGAGGATTAAAATGAGAACAATTGAAAGAAAAGATTTAGAAGGTAGATGGCCTAATAATTGTGATCCAAAAGTATTTGAAATGAACGATGAAGTTGCTAGTTATTATACTGGTCAATATGCTTTATATGAACATTTCTTATATCTATATTTATTAAAAAAGACAAGTTTGGGTAAATTTGATGAAGAAATATCAAGAAGTGAACTTGGTATAGATATGATAAATAGAAATGATAAAGATTTCTATCAAATAGGAAGTCCTCTTAAATATATCTATATTAGAAATAATATATATATTGAAAGACTTAATGAGCTTGATTTAAAACATCTTGAAAATAAAATGTTAAATGGAGATTTTGAATTAGATAGTGAAACCGAATCATTAATAGAAAGAACATATAAAATAGTTACATCTGAAAGAAGCGAAAATGAACCACCTCATACAGTTAATTATGGCCCTGTAGCAGAAAGATTTTTTGCTTCAAGTGATAATCTTATTATTGGAATAAGATATGACGATGAAATTAGAAATTATCAAGATACAAAAGAATATGAAAGACAAAATAACATATTTGATTTTATTAGTGAAGTATCTATTAAACTTGAAGATAATATCTCTAAAGAATTAAATAGAGGAGTAAGATCAATCGTTTATAATGATACATCAGTTATTAAAAGACAAAATAATGAAAAAGAACTATAAGTGCTAGTTAATGACTAGCATTTTTTCTTAATTTGTGGTATATTCTTTATAGCATTTAAACTTTTATTTGAAGGGACGTGATATTATGAGTAAGATTAATATAATGAGTTTAGGTGGACTTAATGAAAATGGTAAGAATTTATATTTAGTAAGTGTTAATAATAAAATACTTATATTTGATTGTGGTATGAAATATGCTCCTGAAAAAATGTATGGAATAGATTATGTTATACCTGATTTTACTTATTTAGTAGAGCATAAAAAAGATATAGTAGGTGTATTTATAAGCCATCCACATAGAGAAAATATGGGAGCACTTACTGATTTAGTAAAAGCAATACCTGATATAAATGTATATGCATCAGCATATACAAGTGAGATAATTAAATATGAATGCATGGAAGATAAAGTTGAAATAAAAAATCTTCATATTATTAAAGCACATAGAAAGATAGATTTTAATAGTGATTTTAGTGTATTTCCATTTAGTGTAACACATAGTAGTCCTGAAACATTAGGCTATTCAGTTAATACTAAAGATGGAGCAATAATATATATGGCTGATTTCGTTATAGATCCAACAATGAGTGGAAATTACGATATGGATTTAGGTAAACTAGCATATATTGGTAAACAAGGGGTACTATGCTTAATGGCTGAAAGTGTATTTGCCGAAAAGAAAGGCCATACTTCTCCTAATCATAAGCTAGAAAGTTTCTTTAAAAAAGTGGTTGATAAAGTAGAAGGTAGAATTATATTCACTGTTTTACCACTTCATATATATACTATACAAGAAATATTTAATTCACTAAAAGGTAAAAATAGAAAAGTTGTTATTATGGGAAAAGAACTGCATAGTATAGTTTCTATATGTGTTAAAAATAAATATTTAGATATTGAAGAAGATATGATTGGTAATTTAACTAATCTTAAAGATGATAATTCAGTAATATTAATAAGTAACGATAGAGAGACTCCATATTCTAATATAAATAGAATAATAAATGGCCATGATAAATTTATTAGTTTACTTAAAACTGATACAATTTGTTTTGCTGAACCAAGTTATGATGCATATGAAAAATTACTTGTTAAAATTATGAATGAACTAGCAATAAAAGGAGTTAATATTATACCAATACCTAAAGGAAAGAGCGTACGTCATCATGCTTCTAGTGAAGACTTAATGATGCTTATAAAACTATTTAATCCCAAATACTATATGCCAATAAAAGGAGAATATAGATATCAAGTAGAAAATGGTAATTTAGCATATAAAGTAGGTATACCAAAAGAAAATATATTACTTAAAGAAAATGGTGATATAGTTACTTTTGAAGATGGAAAACTTGTTGATAATTTCGATAAAATATTTGTAGATGATATATTAATAGATGGTAATTTTGCTGAAGATGTAGGTGAACTTGTACTTAAAGATAGAGAACTTTTAAGTAATAATGGACTTGTTGTTATATCAAGTACGCTTAGTAAAAAAGATAAAAGTATTGTTATTGAACCAGAAGTTATGACAAGAGGATTTATATATGCCAAAGACAATATGAATATAATTAGTGAAATTAAAAGAATAGCTTTAGAAGTTATTAAAGATAATACTTTTTCAAATAAATATGCTGATTATGTTAAGATAAGAAATGATTTAAGAGAAAAAGTTGGTGATTATTTATATAAAGAGACTCAATGTAAACCAGTTATATTAACTGTTATACAAGAGTTGTAGGAGGAATTATGATTTATTTAGATTACAGTGCGACTACACCTGTTGATGAAAGAGTACTTGATTCTTATTGTAAAGTTACAAGAGAGTTTATAGGAAATGCTAATTCTATTCATACTCTTGGTGTTAAGTCAAAAGAATTATTATTACAAGCTACTAATCAAATAGCTGAAATACTTAATTGTCACCCTAAAGAATTAATATTTACAAGTGGAGCTAGTGAAAGTAATACAACAGCCATAAAAGGTGTAGCATTCAAATATGTAAAAAGAGGAAGACATATAATAACTTCTAAACTCGAACATAAAAGTGTTTTAGAAGTTATGGGATATTTAAGTAATATCGGTTATGAAATAGATTTTGTTAATATATTACCTAATGGACAAATTGATTTAAAACATTTAGGAGAACTAATAAGAGATGATACTATACTTGTAAGTATATGTGCAGTTAACAGTGAAACAGGATTTAGACAACCACTTAAAACTATAAGACAAGTTATAAATAAAAAGAATCCTAATGTTATATTCCATAGTGATTTAACACAAGCACTTGGTAAAACTAAGTTTTATTTAAGTGATCTTGACTTAGCTAGTTTTTCTAGTCATAAAATTTATTCACCAAAAGGAATTGGAATTCTTTATAAAAAAAGAGATTTACAAATAGATACATTAATATATGGTACTACTGAAAATTGCCCATTTAGGGGTGGAACTCCAGCATTACCACTTATTGTTTCATTTGCTAAAGGCATGAGACTTATTAATGATAAATTAGATTCAAATATAAAGAAATGTGAAAAATTAAAAAGTGAATTATTAAAAGGATTATCTAAATATCCTATACAAATAAATTCTAATGATTTATGTGTTCCTCAAATAGTTAACTTTAGTTTACTTAAAATAAAATCTGAAACATTTGTACATGCTCTTGAAAGATATGATGTATATGTAAGTACTACAACAGCATGCTCTAGTTTAGAAGAAAGCACAGTACTTAAAGCAATAGCTAATGGGGATAAGAGTGTATCAACTACATCTATTAGAGTTAGTTTGAGCCATTTAACTACTATGACAGAAATACATGAATTTTTAGAAATATTTGATAAAGTATGGAATGAGTTGTTGCTAAAATGAAAAAAGTAATATTAATTAAATATGGTGAACTTACTACAAAAAAAGATAATAGAAAATTCTTTATTAAAACACTAAGAAATAATATTCTTGATAAATTAAGTGATTATAATATTGCTGTTACTGATGACTATTATCGTATGTTTATAGAAGTAAATGAAGATGATATTGATTCTATTACTTCCAAACTTAAATGTATATTTGGTATACATGAAATAGCAGTTTGTTATAAAGATGAAAATATTACTGAAGAAGAAATCAAAAAAGTATCTTTAATGGTTATGAAGGAAGAAGACTTTTGTACATTTAAAGTTGAAACTAAAAGAAGCGATAAGAGTTTTCCTGTTAAATCAATGGATATGAATAATATTATAGGTTCACTTATTCTTAAGAATATTGAATGTAAAGTGGATGTTCATAATCCTGAAATTATTCTTAATATTGAAATAAGACGTGAAGGATTTTATATATATACAAAAGGTATTAAATGTTTAGGTGGTTATCCTGTAGGTACTTTGGGTCGCGGACTTTTAATGCTTAGTGGTGGAATAGATTCTCCAGTCGCTGGATATATGACTATTAAAAGAGGAGTAGAGTTATACTATTTATATTTTGAAAGTAGACCTCACACTAGTATAGAAGCAAGAAATAAAGTAAGAGACCTTGCAAGAAAACTAGAAAAATATAATACTAATGGTAAACTTATGGTAGTAAACTTTACTAAAATACAAGAAACTATATATAAAAATTTAGATACAACATACTTAATTACAATAATGAGAAGAATGATGTATAGAATAGCAGAAAGAGTTGCTAAAAAGAATAAATGTTTAGCAATAGTAAATGGAGAGAGTGTAGGACAAGTAGCAAGTCAAACATTAGCAAGTATGATTGCTGTTAATGATGTTACAAATTATCCAATATTAAGACCACTTTGTTCATTTGATAAACTTGATATAATAGAAATATCAAAGAAAATTGATACATATGATATATCAATACTTCCATATGAAGACTGTTGTACAGTTTTTGTACCAAGACATCCTGTTATTAATCCTAATTTAAAACATATTTATAGTGAAGAAGCAAAGATTGATTTTGATACTTTAATAAATGAAGCAGTTAATACTATTGAAGTAATAGATTTAAAAGAAATTAAAAGTGATTTATTATAATCACTTTTTAAGTATAAATTTAACATTAATATACATAATATTTAATGGTGAATAGATATGCTTATGAATAATAAATTTAGTAAAAGAAATAGTTTACTTTATAAAATGAAATGTATTAACACAAGAAATATGGAATATCAAGAATGTGATAATTTTGAATATGGTAGGGTAGAAAAGTACAATGATAAATGTTGTACTCGCAAATGTAAATAGTCATTTGACTATTTTTTTTATTAAAAAAGAAGTGTTTTTAAAACTTTTCGCTAATAATAATATTAGAGGGAGGTTTTTATGATTAAAGAAAAAGAAATAACTGCCATGAGTGATAAGATGTTTAAAAATATAATGAAAACAGAAAGTGGCTTAAATTTAGTGAATGTTTAATAGAAGAAGTACTAGGTGAAAAAGTAGAAGAAGTTGAAATATTAAATCCAGAACTAAAAGTACCTAATGTTTATATAAGAGGTAAGAATGTTGATTTATTCGTAAAATGTAATAATCAAAGAATATTTGTAGAAGTAAATAATATTTATAATGATGTTATAAGAGAAAGAAACTTTTCATATTTAATGGCTCAATATAGTAATGATTATTATATAGGTGATAAGTATCATCAAGCAACATATTATTGTCAGCTAAACATAAATAGAAAATGTAATTTTAAAGACTTAATGAAAAGATATTATATGCAGTCAGATGATAATGTGAAAGCTATTAGTAATATTGAAATGATTGACTTTAATATGGAAAAGATACTAGAGAAATGCTATAATGGAACTACTAAAGACAGATTATTTTTATACTTATCAATGATAATAGCTGATAAGGATGAAAGAGAAAAAATAATTAAAAATGGTGGTGATAAAAATATGAAAGATTTTAGTGAAATACTTAGCAATATGAGTGAAGACGAATACTATAAAGGCTGGTGTACAAGAGAAGAAGATAATGCTTTCATGGACTATCAAACTGGACTAGAGAATGGAAAAGAAGAAGGCTTAGAAGAAGGCACTATCTCTATTGCTAAAAAACTGCTTGAAATGAATATGAAAATAGAAGACATATCTAAAGCAACAGGACTATCCATAAGTGAAATAGAAAAAATAAAATAACCAATATTAATATATATGTTATTCTTTGTAATATTTTTCTTTAACTTTTAACTTTTATTTGTTATAATATTTACGAAAAGAAGGGAAAAGTAATTATGAAAATATTATGTGTAAATGCTGGTAGTTCTTCTTTAAAATTTCAATTAGTTGAAATGCCAGAGGAAAAATTAATAATAAGTGGTTATATTGAAAAGATTGGATTAAAAGATAGTTTTTGGACAACTAAAGTAAATGGTGAAAAAATTAAAGGTGAAAGATACTTAAAGAATCATAAAGAAGCTGCTGAAGTTTTAATAGAAGAATTATTAAAACATAAAGCTGTAGAATCTTTAGATGAAATTAAAGGTGTAGGACATAGAGTTTTACACGGTGGAGAAAAATATAGTGATTCAGTTATCATTACTGATGAAGTAATTCAAGATATTAAGGATTTAACTAAATTAGGTCCACTTCATCATCCAGGTAACTTAGCAGGTATCGAAGCAATGCAAAAAGCATTACCAGGTGTACCAATGGTTGCTGTATATGATACTGCATTCCATCAAACAATGCCTAAAGTAAACTATATGTATCCAGTACCAATGGAATGGTATACAAAATATGGTGTTCGTAAATATGGATTTCATGGAACAAGCCACAAATATATAACATTAAAAATGAAAGAAAAATTAGGTAAAGATGATGTTAATCTAATTATCTGTCATATTGGTAGTGGTGCTTCAATTAGTGCAATTAAAGATGGAAAATGTTATGATACAAGTATGGGAATTACTCCACTTGATGGACTTATGATGGGAACAAGAAGTGGTGCAATAGATCCATCTATCTTAGAATATGTAAGTAAAGAATCAGGAGAAAGTCTTGAAGATTTAACAAATGATTTAAATAAGAAGAGTGGACTTCTTGGAATTTCAGGATACTCTGATAGCCGTGATGTTGAAGCTGCAAGAGCTGCAGGAGATAAAAATGCTACTTTAGCATTAGATATGTATAATGATAGAATAGCTAAATACATTGCTGAATACTACATTAAACTAGATGGTGAAGTTGATGCTCTAGTATTTACTGCTGGTGTAGGTGAAAATGGTATTGAAGCAAGAAAAGAAATCATAAGAAGACTTAATGCTTTAGGAATTAAAGTTGATGAAGAAAAAAATAGTAAAATAGCTAGTTATAAGAATGAAAACGAAGGAATTATTTCAAGTGATGATTCAAGTGTTCCAGTATATGTTCTTCCAACTAATGAAGAAATTATGATTATCAAAGATACTTATAATTTAGTAAAATAGAAAAGAGATATTTAATGAGTGATATATATAAATCAATATATAGTGAAATAAAAAAATATAAAAAGATCTATATTGCTAGACATATAGGTCCTGATCCAGATGCTTTTGGAAGTCAAATGGCATTAAAAGAATCAATAAAGATTACATTTCCATCAAAAGAAGTTTATGCAGTTGGAACAACAGTATCAAGATTTAAATATTTTGGTAAAGTTGATAAAGTAAATGATTATGATTATGAAAATGCATTATTGATAGTTGTAGATACTCCTGATAATAGAAGAGTAGATATAGATAATTTCTTATCATTTAAAAATATTGTTAAGATAGACCATCATCCAAAAGTAGACACATTTGGTAAAGTTGAACTTATTGATGATACAGCTAGTTCAGCTAGCGAACTTGTTCTTGAAGTAATAAACAATACAAAATTAAAGATGAATGAAAGTATTGCTAATAATCTATTTATTGGAATAGTAAGTGATACTAATAGATTTTTGTTTAGTACAAGTGATAAAACATTTAAACTTGTAAGTGAACTAATTCATAAAAATAAGCTTGATATAGAAAAATTATATAGACAAGTTTATATTAAGCCTTTAAGTGAAGTAAGACTTATGGGCTATATAGCCTCATCATTAAAAGTAGATAAATATGGATTTGCTTATATTGAAATAGAAGAAGATGTTATTAATTCGTTTGGTGCTGATATAAGCTCTGCATCAAATATGATTAATGACTTCAATAATATAAATGAAGTATTAGTATGGGTATTTGTATCTCATGATGCTAAAAATAATATGTATAGAGTTAATATAAGAAGTAGGGGACCAGTTATAAATGAAATTGCTAGTAAATATAATGGTGGAGGCCATAAATTTGCTAGTGGTGTTCGTACTGAATCTCATGAAGTAATTGAAAACTTATTAAATGACTTAAAAAACTTATGTAAAGAATATAGTGAAAAGGAGAAATAGTATGGAAGTATTAAATGTTGAAGAGCCTGTTATTGCTGTTAGAGTTTCACAATATCCAGAAGATAAAAAGAATGAATTTTTATGTTTAGGAAGAAGTAATGTAGGAAAAAGTAGTTTCATAAATACTATTGTTAATAGAAAAAATATAGCAAGAACTAGTTCTAAGCCTGGTAAAACAACAACATTAAATTTTTATCAAGTAAATAAAGAATTTTATATAGTTGATGTCCCTGGATATGGTTATGCTGCTACTAATAAAAAACAAATAGAGAAATTTGGCATAATGATAGAAGAATATTTAAAAACAAGACAATATTTAAAACATGTATTTCTTCTAGTTGATTATAGACATAAGCCTACTGAAGATGATGTTCTTATGTATAAATTCTTAAAATATTATAATTTACCTGTTACTATAGTAGCAACTAAATATGATAAAGTTAATAGATCACTTAGAGAGAAACAAGATGAACTTATTAAAAAGACATTGAACCCTGCTTTAGGCGATGAAATAATTAATTTTTCAAGTGTTACTAAAGTTGGTAAAGAGAGAATTTACGAAATAATTGAAAGTTATTTCAAAAATGATAAAAAAGATATTGAAAAATAATATCTTTTTTTATATAATGATATTAAGAATAAAGGAGTGAGTGTTATGAATAAGAAAGGTTTTTCATTATCTGAGTTATTAGTTGTTATTGCTATTATAGCTATTATCACTGTTATAGCTGTTCCAAGCATTATAACAATTAATAAAAACATTAATAAGAGAATGTACAAGGAGAAAGTAGAAAAAATTGTATCTGCTGCTGAACTTTATGCAACTAATAATCCTGATATCTTTAATGGTAAGGATGAAGTTGAAGTACTTGTAGGTGAACTATTAAATAGTGATTATCTAAAACAAGATACAGCTAAAGATGGTTCTACATGTGAATCAGATAATGGTTGTGTAATTAATCCAATGAATAACAAATCAATGAATAATGAAAAAGTTGTTATTAGAAAGAAAGCCATTGGAGTAGTTGCTGAATTTGGTGGTTCTTCAACAGAAACTATTATTGAAGGCGATACTTTAGTAGAACAAGTTTGCGATAGTTTTAAACAAGGTATTAATACTGGCAAATGGGGTCCTGCTGATAGTGATACTTGTGAATGTAAATATGATAGTAATGGTAAAGTTACTGGAATTTACAAAAAAGGTACTAATAATAAAGTATCAGCATGTATTATAGCTGGAGCTGATCCAAATAACTGGCTTAAATATGATGGCGTTGAATGGAGAGTTTTAGGTCTTTATGATATTCATAATGATGGAACTAGACTTTCAGCTAAAATGATTACACATCAAACAGTAGATGTACAATAACATTAAATAGTAAAAGTATTAGAAATAATACTTTTTATTTTGTCATTAATATAGTATAATCATTGTAGGAGAATTAACTATGAATGATTACTTTAAATACAGATTTGGTGAAGATATAGAATTTAATATTAAAGATGGAGAATTTGTTTCTATAATAGGTAATAATAATGATTTACTTGTTCATACTCTTTTATTTGGAAATAAAAAAGCAAATATATTTCTTGGAGATATAGAACTTAATAAAATAAATATGGGAAAAGCAAGAAGAAGAATGAACTATGTACTTTATAAAGATTTAGATATCTTTGTAGCAGAAACTGTTATGGATGAAATAGCATTTGGTCTTGAAAGTCTTGCAATGAGTAAAAATGATATCAAAGAGAAAATAGAATCAATGGCTAAAAGATTTAAAATGACTGATTTACTTAATAAAGATCCAAATAGTTTAGGATGTAGTGATAAAATTAAAATGAAAATCATGTCATCATTAATAATAAGACCTAAGGTATTTGTTATAGATAATATACTATCACTACTTGATTACAATGATAAAATATTAGTATTTGATATATTAAAAGAATTTTGTAAAGATACAGGTATCGTTATTAACTTTACTAATGATATTGAAGAAACTATGTATGGTGAAAAAATAATAATCATATATGATAAAAAACTTATATGTGAAGGTAAGACACTTAGTGTTTTAAATGAAGAAAAGATTCTTAGAAGACTTGGTCTTGGTTTACCATTTATTGTTGAACTTAATAAGTACTTAATGGATTATAAATTAATTGATAAATATTATCTTACAAATAAAAAGTTAGTAGGTGCGATATGGAAATAAAGTTTGAACATGTAAGTTATGTAGTAAATGAATTTACACCACTTGAAAAAACTATATTGAATGATGTTTCTTTTAGTATGAAAGGTCCAGGAATATATGCAGTACTTGGCTCTTCCAATAGTGGTAAAACAGCAATAGGAGATTTAATTAATGCATTACTTGTGCCAACTAAAGGTAGTGTAAAAATAGGCAGATTTACTAATAATGGAGTTAATAGAATAAAAAATATAGATAAACTTCGTTTTGATACAGGTTATGTATATAAAAATCCATATGATATGTTCTTTAATAATACAGTTAAAAAAGAAATAGAATATGGAATGAAATATTTTAAATATAAATTAGAAAAAATAGATATGAGAGCAAGTGAAGCACTTAAACTTGTAAGTCTTGATGATAGTTATTTAGATATGAATCCTCAAGATTTATCATTTTGTGATGCGAAAAAAGTAGCGCTTGCATGCGCTCTTGTATATAATCCAAACGTATTAATATTAGATGAGTTTACCGCAGGACTTACATATAAAGATAAAAATGAATTATTGAGATTACTTAGAATACTTAAAACTAAATATAAAAAAATGATAATATTGCTTTCTAAAGATACAAGTTTTTGTTATCAAATAGCAGATTATGTATATCTTATGCATATGACTAAACTTGCTTGTGAAGGAGAAAAAGAAATATTAAATAACGTAGAAACATTAAAAGAACTTGATCTTGAAGTTCCACCAATAGTTGATTTTGTAAACGAATGTAATAAAAATGGACATGAAATATATCACTATACAACAACTCATGATTTAATTAAGGGGGTGTATAGAGATGTATTCTAGGAATTCATTTGGTTCATATTATCCAATTGATTCTTCAGTACATAGACTAAATCCTATTATTAAATTAATTGATTTTCTTATAATAATATTTTTAGTTATATTTTGTAATTCATTATATATAAATTTATTTATGCTAGGACTTGTTATTATAATGATGTTACTTAGTTTTGTACCTTTGAAGTTTTATATGAATACCTTTTGGTCTTTAAGATATATTTATATTTTAGTAGCATTTATATGTGCTAGTATGAGAATGAATATGAATGGTTACTTAACTATATTTGCCAAAATAGTTGTAGTAGTAGAATACTTAAATATAATAAGCTATACAACTTCTCCTAGTGAAAGTGCTTATGGAATAGAGAAGTTTCTAGCATGCTTTAATATATTATATTTACCAATATCAGGACTTGCATTTAAAATAAATTCAATGCTTAGATATGTTCCACTTTATATGAATGTAGAATATAAAACTTTAAAAGCACAAGCTTCAAGAGGAATAGATTATTATCATACTAATATTTTTGGAAGAATGTATGCTGTTATGAGTTTATATTTAAATGTACATAGACTTACAAGAAGAAAGAATAGAGAAATTGCTTTATCAAGAGAACTTAAACTATTTAATTTAAGACGTTATAGAACTAATTATAGAACTAATAAAGTAGGTTTTTATGATATATTTTTTACAGCATTTCATATTTTATTAATACTTGCATATTTAAAGGATAAAGGTGTAATATGAGATATTTAATGAATATTACTTATGATGGAAGTAAGTTTTATGGATATCAAGTTCAAAAGAATGAAAAGACTATTGAAGGAGAACTTGAAAAAACTGTTTCTAAAATATTTAATGAAAGTATTAATATAATAGGTACATCAAGAACAGATAAAGGAGTACATGCGATAAATCAATATTGTCATTTTGATAGTGATAAAAAGATTAATATTGATAGACTTAAACATAGTATAAATAGTTTAATAGATGAATCTATTTATATTAAAGATATAAAGGTAGTAAGTAATGAATTTCATTCGAGATATAACTGTATAAAGAAAGAATATATATATAAAATAAATATGAATGAATATAACCCTATAGAGAAAGATTATGTATATCAATATAATAAGAAAATACCAAAAGAATTACTTGATAAATTTATAAGTAAAATGAATGGTAAACATAATTTTAAGAGCTTTACTAGTGATAAAGATAAAAAGTCATATGAAAGAATACTTAAAATGGATTATAAGATTTCTAAGGAAATACTTTACTTAAGATTTGAATCAAGTGGATTCTTTAGATATATGATTAGAAACATAGTGGGATTATTACTTGATATAAATAATGGTAAAAAGAGTATTAATGATATAGATAATATATTTAAAAGTGAAAATAGAATTAGTGCTGGTATATGCGCTAGTCCAGTAGGACTTTATTTAAATAAAATTTATTTTGATAAGAGGTGCTAGAAATAGTGCTTTTTCTTTTGATAAAGTGTTTACAATGTATATTTAAATATGATAAACTATTATTAGTGAAGCACCTGACCCCTGTAGGCTAGGTATCACACTGATAGTGTTTGAACCTAACTACAAAGTGAGTTAGGTGATTTTTTTAATTTATGAAAATTAAAGAAATTATTATAAAAAGTAGTACGAATATAATAACAAGTAAAAAACTTATTAAAAAATCTTTCTTACTCATATAATATCACCTCCCTATTTTTAAAAAAAATAATGAAAGTGACACCTAGCCCCAAGTGCTCTGGTAGGTAGAGTAACATATATATAAAAGTAATGCAAATAGGTAAAATTTAATTTTGAGATAGTTTTTTATATTGAAAATTCAATTATTTCCTAGACGAAAATTTAATTATGAATCATATTTTAGTATACAAAATTTAATTTTTAGTAAATTTTATCAATCATATAAAACAAGATATGAATAGTTTCATCTTCTATAATAAATTTCAATCATAAACATATACTTTACTATGATAAAAGATATTATTAAGAATAATAAATATTGTATAAGTATAGAAGATAATTTAATATGCATAAAGAATTACATAAGAATTATAGATATAAGTGAATCATATATAAAAATTAAATTAAATAATAAAATAGTTAAAATAAAAGGAAATAATATGGTTATTAATAGATTAGATGAATGTGATTTATCTATTAAAGGCATATTTAATAATATAGAATTTACTCTTGAATAAAGTAAGAATAGTTGTAAATGAAAATAGTAATAAATTTCTAAATTATTTAATTTATAATAAAATATATTATGATTCACTTAATAAATATAATGAATATTTTGTACTAGATGTATCATATGATGATTACTTATATATAAGACGTAGATATAAATGTCATATAGTAAAATACTATGGTAAAAAGAATATAGTTAACATATATGAAAATAATAAATATGTATTGTTATCTTTGATAATATCTTTCATGTTACTTTTTTTATTATGTAATACTATATTTGATATTAAGATTAATAGTGATAATAAAGATATTATTAATATAATAAATAATAGTTTAAGTGATAATGGTATTGATGTATATAAAAGGAAAGTATCTTTTGATAAATTAAATAGTATTAAAAATAAAATACTTGAAGATAATAAAGATACATTAGAATGGATAGAAATAAGAGAAAAAGGATGTATATATTACATAGATGTTACTCCTCGTGTTAAATCAAATAATAATGCAGATAATAGTTTACCTAGTGATATAGTAGCTGAAAAAGATGGTGTTATTAAACATATAGTTGTTCATCGTGGTAGTAAAGTTATTGATAATGGAGATTATGTTAAAAAAGGTGATATATTAATAAGCGGTAATATCATTAAAAATGAAAATGTTATTGATAAAGTACATAGTGAAGGAGTAATATACGCTGAAACATGGAAAACAGTTAATATAAGTATTCCATTTAAAAGAATAGATTATGTATATAAGAAGACTATTAATCATTATTATTTAGATATATTTGGTCATAAATTTACTATAAGTGGTAAATATGATAGTGATAATACAATAAATAAGAAAAGTATAGTTCTTGATAAGCCTTATTTATTTTTTAAATTGTATAAAGAAGAAAAGAAAATATACGACTATAATGAAGTTATTTTAAACAAGGAAGAAGCATACAATGAAGCATTAAATAGAAGTATTGATGTTATTAATAAAAAACTCTCTAGTGATGAATACATTATTTCAAAAAAAGTTTTGAAAAAAGAGGTAAAACGTAGTAAAATAAATTTAGAAGTATTTTTTAAAGTTTATGAGAAAATAGGGGTTACTTCTGAAATACAAGATATAGGAGAAGAGAATGGAGAGTACAATTAGAAGTGTTATTAAAATGTCATTGCCAACTCTAGTAATAGTTTTAACTATTGTTATTATATTAAGAGTTACACGTATATTAAAAAGTGATAAAAGTAAATTTGTTTTACATGAAGAAATATTTAATTTATTATTTCTTGCATATTTAGTTATGTTGTTCCAGTTAGTTACTAGTCAAGATTTACCTGGTGGTGGAACTAATTTAATGCCATTTAGAGAAATAATGAGATATCCAGTAGGTAGTAATAGTTTTTATAAACAAGTTGCTGGTAATATAGTTTTATTTATACCTCTTGGTTATTTTGCGACAAGTTATGCGAATATTAAAGGACTTGGTACGATTACTCTTGTATCTCTTTTATCAAGTTTAACTATTGAAAGTGTACAACATTATATAGGTAGAAGTTTTGATATAGATGATATTATTTTAAATATAGTTGGTGGTATTATAGGTTTCTTACTTTACACAGCACTTAACGCTATTAGAAATAATATGCCTAAATTTTTAAGAAGAGATTGGTTTTTAAATGTAATTAGTGTTATAATATTAATTCTTATGGGTTTATATATTTATAAGATTATGTAGTAGGAGTGTGTATGGAAGATTATATAATTAATACAACAAGTCATGAAGATATTGATATAAGCGAACTTGATAAAGTTATTAGATTTGCATGTAAGCATATGAAAGTAAATAATCCTATGCTTAATATAGTTATTGTTGATAAAGATAGAATACAACAAATAAATAAAGAATATAGAGGTAAAGATGCTGTTACTGATGTTATATCTTTTGCTTTTGAAGAAGTAGATGATGTAGAATATGATAACATAAGATTTCTTGGTGAAATATATATTTGTTATGATAGATGTGTAGAACAAGCAAGTGAATATGGTCATAGTATTAAACGTGAGTTTTGCTATTTAGCAGTTCATGGTTTATTACATTTACTTGGATATGATCATATGACAGAAGAAGACAAGAAAGTTATGAGAGCAAAAGAGGAGGAGATTCTAGGTGAATATGATATCACGAGATGAAAGAAAAGCTCAAAAGGGTATAAAGAAATTCTTTCACAGTTTTACTTATCCAATTAAAGGACTTAGATATGCTTATAGAAATGAACAAAATTTAGCATTTGATATTGGCATGGCACTTATTGTATCAATACTTGCTTTTGTATTTGAATTAAGTCGTACAGAGTGGGCAATACTTTTACTTACCATAGGCTTAGTTATTTCTTGTGAACTTATCAATACAGCAATAGAGGCTACAGTTGATCTTGTTACTGAAGAATATCATCCACTTGCGAAAGTTGCTAAAGATACGGCAGCTGCAGCAGTATTTGTATTTGCGATAGTTGCTGTTTTAGTTGGAATAATTATATTTGGGCCAAAAATAGTAGCGTTATTTTAAGGAGGAAAATGAAAGATAAATTATTAAAATTATTAGAAAATAGTTATGCACCTTATTCAAATATGCACTTTGCTTGTATAGTTGAAACAAAGAGTGGTAATTTTTATGAAGGTGTTAATATAGAAAATGCATCATACGGTGGAACTATATGTGCTGAGAGAAATGCAATTAACAATGCAGTTAGTCATGGAGAAAGAGAATTTAAAGCACTATATTTAATGACAAGTAGTGATGAAATATGTTATCCATGTAATATATGTAAACAAACATTTTTAGAATTTTTTGATAAAGATGTTATGTTTAATATAATGACTCATGATGGTAAAATGGAAGTAATGAGTTTTGAAAAACTAATGAGTACTACATTTACCAAGGAGGATTTAGTATGAAAAGTGGTTTTGTAAGTTTAATTGGTAGACCTAATACAGGAAAAAGTACATTATTAAATCAAATCATAAAAGAAAAGGTAGCAATTATTAGTCCAAAGCCACAAACAACTAGAAATCTAGTTGAAGGAATATATAATGAAGATGATACTCAAATTATATTTGTAGATACTCCAGGTATACATAAGCCAATAGATAAGCTCGGAGTAGCACTTAATAATCAAGCATATTACTCAATTAATGATGTTGATATATTACTTTTAGTAGTGGATGCAAGTGTTCCATATGGAAAAGGAGATCAATTCATTATTGATAAACTATCTAGTGTTAAAAAGCCAGTATTCTTAATACTTAATAAAATTGATAAATTAAGTGATGAAGAAATTCTTAAGAAAATAGATGAATATAAGAATTTATATGAATTTGCTGAAATAATACCAGTATCAGCACTTAAAAATGATAATATTGATAGATTAATTAAAGTATTAAAAGAATATTTACCTGATAATGTTAAATATTTTATGGATGGTGAAACAACAACTGCTGAAATGGAATTTAGATTATCAGAAATAGTAAGAGAAAAGATATTTATACATACTAATGATGAAGTACCTCATTCAATATCATGTAAATTAGTTGGGTATGAAGAAAAGAATAATATTGCTAAAATATATATAGATATTATAGTAGATAGAGATTCACTTCGTAAAATAATAATTGGAAGTAATGGTAATATGATTAAAACAATAGGCCATGAAGCAAGACTTGATATGGAAGAATTACTTGGTATGAAAGTATATCTTGAACTTTATTGTAAGACTATTAAAAAGTGGAGAGAAAAAGAGAAATTCATAAAAGATTTAGGCTATTTAATAAAAAATGATTAATTATTGAATAAATATTTTATTTTTCCTGCAATATAATATTGTAAGGAGAGAGATATGAATAAAAAAGAGGCTTGGAATAAGTTTAAAGAAACCGGTAAGATAGAATATTATTTAGAATATAAGAAAGGAAAATAAAGCATAAAGTAATCTTTATGCTTTTAAAGTAAGTATGAAGATAATTAGTACAGATGGAATTGTAGTAAGTAGTATTCCTTTTAAGGAAAGCAGTAGAATAATAAATATTCTTACTAAAGATATGGGAATAGTAGGTTGTATTGTTAAAGGATGTAAAAGCTTAAAAAGTAAATTAAGACTTCCTAGTGAAAAGTTTGCTTATGGTACATTTCATTTCTATTATAAAGAAAATGGCCTTTCTACTTTAATAGAAGCAGATATTAAGAATTATTTTATTAATATTAAAAGTGATATTGTTAAGATTAGTTATATGTCTTATTTATGTGAACTTGCGACTAATGTATATAAAGAATCTAATAATATTGAAGTATATGATATTCTTATAAGTGCTTTATTAAAGATAGAAGATAATTTTGATCCTAAGATTATTACTAATATAGTAGAAATACAATATTTAAATTATATAGGAATAAGTTTATGTTTAGATTCATGTGTTAATTGTGGAAGTACAAAAGTGGTAACTTTAAGTACAAGTAGAGGCGGATATTTGTGTGCTGATTGTAGAAATAGTGAACCTATCTTAGATGGAAAGATTCTAAAATTATTAAGACTTTATAATTACGTAGATATTTCTAAAATAAGTAATTTAGATATAGATAATGAAGTAAGTAATGCGATTGATAGAATAATTAGTGAGTACTATGAAGATTATAGTGGAGTAAGTACTAAAAGTAAGAAATTTTTGAAAGAAATAGAATAGCTATTTTTTTCTTTAACACAAATTTTTTATGTACAGAGTAGCAGTTTAATGGCTATGCAACAACCAATAATAAATATGGATTTTCACCAGCATTTAGGTTAGGGTAACATCATCATAATTCATAACAAATAATCATAAAATTAACAAACAGTATTACTTAATTGATACTGTTTAATTTTTAAAAAAAATTAGCACTCACGTATTGACAATGCTAAAAATAGTGATATAATTATCTTAGCACTGAAAGAAGAGGAGTGCTAAAGGAGGTATATGATGATAGATACAAGACAAAGAGATTTATTAAGAGCAATTGTTGAAGAATATGTTAAGACTGCAAGACCTGTTGGTAGTAAATCTTTATGTAAGAAATTTAAATGTTCAAGTGCTACTATACGTAATGATATGGCTGAACTTGAAAGTTTAGGTTATCTTGAAAAAACACATATATCTTCAGGAAGAATTCCATCTGAAATGGGTTATAGATATTATGTAGATAATTTGATGGAACCTAAAAAAATAAGTGGTGAAGATATGCTTAAACTTCAAACTATATTTAATAATCGTGATTTAGAACTTAATGACGCGATTAGTAAAAGTTTAGAAATAATAAGTGATATTACAAACTATACTTCAGTTGTTTTAGGTAAAGAATCAAGTGATAATAAATTATCTAAAGTAGAAGTAATTCCAGTTGGTGAGAAAGGACTTGTAGCTATTGTAATCACTGATAAAGGTCATGTTGAAAATAAGAATTTATCTATTGATGAAAACATACCATTAAGTGAGGTTGCTAAGACTACAGAGTTATTAAATAAAATGCTTGTTGGAACACCTATTGATGATGTACCTAGTAAACTAGAATTTGAAATAAAACCAATAATCAAAAATTATATTGAAAATTATGAAGTTTTATATAATGCATTTTATAATGCACTATCAAATTTCACTAGTGAAAGGGATGTCAAGTTCAGTGGGAAGACTAATATATTAAAACAACCAGAATTCAGTACAGTCGATGATGTTAAAAATATCATAAGTAAATTTGAAAGCAAAGATATGGTGAATAAAATTGAAGAGGCTAATGATGAGGTTAAAGTATATATTGGTAGTGAGAGCGAAATTGATGACAATGTAACAATAGTTAAAACTAAATATAAGGCTAACAATGGAACTGAAGGAACTATTGCTGTTATAGGACCTAAAAGAATGGAATATGATAGAGTCGTAAATATGCTTGAATATTTAAAAGAACATATAGAGAGGAAGAAATGATGTCAAAGAAACATACAGAAGAAAAAAATAATAAAATAAATGAAGAAATAAAAAAAGAAGTAAATGAACAAACTTCTAATGAAAGCACATGTGAATGTGAAACAAATGAAGATAGTTGTTGTTCAGGATCATGTGGTGGATGTTCTGGATGCGGAAGCATAGACCCTGAAACAATGATTCAAATACTCGGAAGTAGAAATAAGGAACTTGAAGAAAAATATATGAGACTTCAAGCAGAATTCTTAAACTTTAAGACAAGAACTCAAAGTGAAATAAGTAAAATGCTTCAATATGAAGGAGAAGATTTCATTAAAGAAATACTTGTTATTAAAGATAATTTTGAAAGAGCTGTTTCTATGGACGATAATGATTTAAGTGATGAAGTAAGTAAATTCTTAAGTGGATTTAAAATGATACTTGGAAATTTAACTGCATTACTTGATAAATATGATGTACATGAAATTGAATGTCTAGGACTTGAATTTGATCCTCATGTAGCTGAAGCAGTACTAACTGAACATGATGAAAATAAACCTGAGAATGTAGTACTTGAAGTTCTTACTAAAGGATATAAATACAAAGATAAAGTTATTAGACATGCGATGGTAAAAGTAAATAAATAAATTAAAAAAGGAGAGATAAATTATGGCAAAAATAAATAAAGTTATAGGTATAGATTTAGGAACAACAAATAGTTGTGTTGCTGTTTTAGAAGGTGGCGAACCAAAGGTTATTCCTAATGCTGAAGGAAATAGAACTACTCCTTCAGTAGTAAGTTTTAAAAATGGAGAAGTTAGAGTTGGAGATGTAGCAAAAAGAGAAGCTCAAACTTCTACTAATGTTATTAGTTCTATTAAGAGATTAATGGGAACAAATGAAAAAGTTGAAGCAGAAGGTAAGAAATATACACCGGAAGAAATTAGTGCTAAAATTCTTATGAATTTAAAAGAAACTGCTGAAGCATATTTAGGTGGAGAAGTAAGTAAAGCTGTTATTACAGTTCCTGCATACTTTAACGATGCTCAAAGACAAGCAACTAAAAATGCTGGTAAAATTGCTGGACTTGAAGTTGAAAGAATTATAAATGAACCAACAGCAGCAGCACTAGCTTATGGTCTTGATAAACAAGAAAATGCTCATACAATACTTGTTTACGACTTAGGTGGTGGAACATTTGATGTTTCAATATTAGAACTTGGCGATGGTGTATTTGAAGTTAAAGCTACTAGTGGTAATAATCACTTAGGTGGAGATGACTTTGATAATGCTATTATTGATTACATTGTTAGTGAATTCAAAAAAGAAAATGGTGTAGATTTATCTAAAGATAAACTTGCTATGCAAAGACTTAAAGAAGGTGCTGAAAAGGCTAAAAAAGATTTAAGTGGTGTTAAGACTACTCAAATTAGTTTACCATTCATTACTCAAGGTGAAAATGGACCTTTACACGTTGATATGACTCTTACAAGAGCTAAATTTGAAGAATTAATTAGTGATTTAGTTGAATCAACAAGAAAACCAGTTAGAGATGCATTAAAAGAAGCTAAATTAACTAAAAATGATATAGATAAAGTATTACTTGTTGGTGGTTCTACAAGAGTTCCATGTGTTCAAGAACTTGTTAAAGAAGAACTTGGAAAAGATGGAAGTAAAGAAGTTAACCCAGATGAAGTAGTTGCCATGGGAGCCGCTATTCAAGGTGGTGTTTTAACTGGTGAAGTTAATGATTTAGTACTTCTTGATGTTACACCATTATCACTAGGTATTGAAACTTTAGGTGGAGTTATGACAGTGTTAATTCCAAGAAATACAACTATTCCAACTACTAAGAGTCAAGTATTTAGTACTGCTGCTGATAATCAACCAGCTGTTGATATTCATATCTTACAAGGTGAAAGACCAATGGCTCAAGATAATAAAACTTTAGGACACTTCCAACTTGCTAATATCCCACCAGCTCCAAGAGGAGTACCTCAAATTGAAGTTTCATTCGATATAGATGCTAATGGTATTGTTAATGTTAAGGCTAAAGACTTAGGAACTAACAAAGAACAAGCTATTACAATAACTGCTTCTTCTAACTTAAGTGATGAAGAAATTGATAAGATGATGAAAGAAGCTGAAGCTAATAAAGAAGCAGATAAGAAGAGAAAAGAAGAAGCTGAAATTAAAAATGATGCTGAACAAATGATCTTTGGTGCTGAAAAAGCAATGAAAGACTTTGGTGATAAAGTAAGCGATTCTGAAAAAGAAGAAGTTGAAAAACTTATTAAAGAAACTAAAGATGCTTTAGAAAAAGATGATACTGATGAAATTAAGAAAGCTAGTGAAAAACTAAGTGAAAAAGTAATGGAAGTATCAAGTAAAGTATATCAATCACAAGCAGAGGCATCTCAAAAAGAAGCTGAAAATACTGAATCTAAAGAAGATGAAAAATCTGATAAAAAAGATAATGTAAAAGATGCTGAATTTGAAGAAAAATAATTAATATGAGTTGGGGCTCAAGAAATTGGGCCCTTAATTCTTATATAGAATTTTAAGTAATAAGGAGACGTTATGGATAAATACAAATGGGATTTAACCAAGATATTTAAAAGTGATAAAGAATTTAATGATACTATAGAAGAAGTAAATCAATTATTAGATGAAATAATCAAGTATAAAGGAAGAATATTTGAAAGTACTGATACATTACTTGAATTTCTAAAACTTGATACAAAGATAGACATGCTTACTGAGAGAGTATATATTTATGCTTATTTAGGTCATTATGATGATATGAGTGATAATGAATTCTTACATAAGAAAGAAAAAGCAAGTAATTTAATTAATAAAAGTTCTAGTGTAAGAGCATTCATAAATCCTGAAATATTAAGTAAAGATTATGATGATGTAAAAGAAATGTTATCTTTAAATTCTGAACTTAGTAAATATAGTTTTACATTTGAAAAGATATTTAGATGTAAAAAATATGTTTTAAGTGAAAAAGAAGAAACTATACTTTCTAATGTTAATGAGGCTTTAAGAACTTCTATAGATGCATTTAACGCTCTTAATAATGTTGATATCTCACTTGGATTTATTAAAGATGAAGATGGTAAAAGAGTAGAACTAACGAATTCTAATTATGGTAAATACATTACTTCTAATAATAGAAATGTTAGAAAAAGTGTATTTAAAAAAGACAATAAATATTATGAAAATCATATAAACACATTAAGTGCTTTATATATAGGTAAAGTTAAAACTAATGCATTTTCTGCTAAAACTAGAAAATATGATAGTATTTTAGATATGTACTTATATGATGATAAAATTAGTACTAAATTATATGAAAATTTAATTAAGATTACTAATAAAAATACTAAATATTTAAAAGATTATTATAGATTAAAAGGTAGTATGCTTGGATATAAATTACATATGTATGATTTATATGTTAACACATCTTTAGTACCTAAAAAAGATATTCCATATGAAGAAGGTATTAAGATAGTTAATAAAGCACTTACTCCACTTGGAGAAGATTATCTAAAAGTATTTAATAAACTCTTAAATAATAATTGTGTTTCAGTATATCCAAGTAAGGCTAAAAGAAGTGGTGCTTTTGAATGGTGTACGTATGGTATAAAACCTTATGTATCATTAAATTATGAAAATGATATAGATTCAGTAAGTACTCTTGCTCATGAGATGGGACACGCTATGCATAGCTATTATAGTAATAAAAATCAAGATTACATTAGTGCAGATTATCCTATCTTTTTAGCAGAAATCGCATCAACTGTAAATGAAGTATTATTATCAAACTATTTAATTGATAATACAAATGATGTTAATGAAAAAATATATTATATTGTTGAATTTTTAGATAAGTTTAAAGGTACTGTTTATAGACAAATGATGTTTGCTGAATTTGAAGATATAATTCATAAGAAATATGAAAACGGAGAAGTAATTACTAAAGATTTATTATGTAAAACATATTATGATTTAAATCGTAAACAATTTAGTGGCGCAGTTATTGTTGATAAAGATATTCAATATGAATGGTCAAAGATACCTCATTTCTATACTTCATTTTATGTTTATAAATATGCAACTGGATTTATTAGTGCACTTCTTATTGCTGATAAATTAATTCATGAAAAAGATTTTAAAGATAGATATATAGAATTTTTAAGTAGTGGTTGTAGTGATTATCCACAAGAGTTATTAAATAAACTTGGTATTGATTTAAATGATGAGAATACTTTAAATAATGCTTTCTTATTATTTGATGATAAAGTAAAATTACTAAATAAATATGTGAATGGAGAGTAGTTATGGAAAAAAGAGATTATTATGAAGTTCTTGGTGTATCTAAAGATGCAACTGATGCTGAAATTAAGTCTGCTTTTAGAAAGAAAGCTAAAGAATTTCATCCAGATTTAAATAAGAGTCCTGATGCTCCTGAAAAGTTTAAAGAAGCTCAAGAAGCATATGCTTGTTTAAGTGATAAAGATAAACGTGCTGCCTACGATAAATATGGTCATGCTGCATTTGATAATCCTTATGGTGGAGCAGGCGGTGGTGCTTCATATAGTGGTAATCCATTTGGTGGCACTGCTGGATTTGACTTTAGTGATATATTTGATGATTTATTTTCAGGTGGATTTGGTGGTTCATTTGGAAGTTCTTTTGGTGGTAGTAGTAGAAGCTCTTCTCGTGCTAGAAAAGGTAGTGATACCCTATATGGTATGAAAATTGACTTTATGGAAGCAGTATATGGATGTAAAAAAGATATAGACCTTGAATACTATGAAACATGTAGTGACTGTGATGGTAAAGGTGGACATGGTGAAGAAACATGTGAAGATTGTGGAGGACGTGGATACGTTATTAAACAAACTAATACTATTTTAGGAACAATACAGTCAAAAACAACATGTCCTACTTGTGGTGGAACTGGTAAATCATTTAAATCTAAATGTAGTAGTTGTAAAGGAACAGGTAAAGTAAAAGTAAATAAAACAATTACAATAGATATACCAGCTGGTATTGATACTGGAGAACAATTAAGACTTAGTGGAAAAGGTGAAGCAGGTATAAATGGTGGACCTAATGGAGACTTATATATTGAAATTAAGGTTACACCACACGAACTATATAGACGTGAAGGAAATGATGTTTATATAGATTTACCTGTATCAATAACAGACTTATGTCTTGGATGTAAAAAGAATATTAAGACAATGGATGGTACTGTTGAACTTAAAATAAAAGAAGGAAGTCAACCAGGAGATATACTTAGAATTAAAGGAAAAGGTATAAATAATCCAGATTCATGGAAAAAAGGAGACTTCTATTGTGTTCTTAAACTTATTATTCCAAGAAATCTAACTAGAAATCAAAAGAATATATTAAATGAATTAGATGATACAGATGTAAGTGATGAACCAGAATTTACTAAATTTAATAGATTAAATAAATAAGTCAGTAAAAAATAATACTGACTTTTTTGATGACATTTAATCATAAAAATGCTATCATTATAATAGTGGTGAGTATGAATATAAATGAACTTCCATTAATAATGCTTATATGCCTTAGTTCTACAATTGTGATAGAACTTATTATGTCATTATTACTTGGAATAAGAAACAAAAAAGATATATTAAATGTAATACTTGTTAACATAATGACTAATCCATTGGTAGTATCTATCCTTATGTATATCACATATAATAGATTATTTAACACTACAATATCAATAATCATATTAGAAATACTAGTTATTCTAACAGAAGGATTTACATATAAAAAAGTACTTACATTTGATAAGATTAACCCATATGTTTTATCACTTATATTAAATATTTCATCATACTTTATAGGTGAATTATTAAATAATATTATATATTAAAGGAGAGATTTATGAAAAAGAAATTATTAGTTACTACAGGATTATTACTTACATTAGTGCCTAGTTTAATTAGGGCAGATAATGTGTTTCCATCTACATTAAGCTATAAAGCAGTTATAACAAATAAGAATGGATTTAAGTGTGATACTTATGATAATAAGAATATTACTATACCTTTTGGTTCAATAGTAAGCGTACGTGAATCTTATTATGATAGTAATTTAGAATTAGAAATAGTTGATTATGCTGATACTAGATGTAATAATAAAATTAGTTTAAATGATATAAAAATTTATAATGATGAATTTAATATTAATGACTATTTAAATGCTGGAGAATATGATAGTGTTAGTAAATTTGATAAAGTAAATAATGCAGTTATTCTATCTAAAAATGGTGTTAAAATGTATAAAGGCCCATCACTTACATATTCAACTATTACTACTATACCTTATAATACAAGTGTTAAAACAGAGTATTACATTGATCCATTTAATACATTAGTATCATGGATAAGCGTTACATATAATGGTAAAAAAGGATGGATAAATACTACTAATTATGAAGTGATGTATAATAAAACAAATGAAAAAGCCATAGTAATATCTAAAAATAGTGGTATAAATGAAAATACTATAGTAAATGAATATTATAATTCAGCCAAAAAATATTATGTTAAATATAATGATAAATATATATTAGTTGATAAAATAGCAAAGTCAAATAATGGTAACATAACTATTAAATCTAATAAAAAGATATATGATAGTGTTAATTCTTCTAAAGAAATAGATAGTGTTTCTAAAGGAACTAAATTAAGTACTGAATTCTTTTATAGCGATAGTGATAATGAGTGCTACTACTATTATGTAAAACATGATAATAAAAGTGGATGGATTAAGATAAGTTATGGTGAACAATATGACTTTGAAAAAGTAAAGACAATTGATTATAGTGATAAAATAAGTATAGAAAGTATTAAATTCAATAATGAAATTAAATTAAATGATAAACTAAATATTGATTTTAAATTAAATAATGATAGTGATGTAAAAGTATTAAAAGCAACATTAATATTTAAAGACAAAGATAATCAAATTAAAGAAACATATCTAAATGATATTGATAGTAAACCATATATAAATATAGATACAGATGTATTTAATGAAGGAGAATATACTTTAGATAGTATTGATATAGTACTTGATAATAATGATAAAACTAAGTTAACATATAGTGTAGATGATGTTAAAACTAAAAATGATTATAAAGTAAATGTTCTTAAAAATGATAAAATAGATAAAGATAATAAAGACAATATTAATAAGTATAACAATAAATCATTATTAATTGGACTTCTTGGTGGAGTATGTTTAACAGTACTAACGGTATTACTTATAGTATTCATTAATAATAAAGTAAAATCTAGAAAAAATTAAAAGTTTCTAGTTTTTTCTTGTCTTTTGACTTTTTAAATGTTATATTAGAAGTCCTAGTTGAAAGAGGTGTATGGATGAAAGATAAAATATATTTAGATGAAAAGGGTTATTATGATTATTTAGCTGAAATAGAAACATTAAAAGAACAACTTGTGAATATGAAAGCTGCTAGATTTGGATTAAAGAGTATTTATACTGATCCTGATTCATTAAGTGAAGCTTTAGAAGAACATAAAAGAGAAGAAATTAGACTAAGTGAAAAAATTGCTGCTAGAAAAAGTGATTTAAAAAGAATAGTTATTGTGGCAAGAGATTTAGGAAGTTCAGAAGTTATTGATATTAATGATACAGTTAATGTACTTTTAGATGGAGATGAAATGACATTTACATTAGTAACAGGTACTCCTGATTTTGATGCTGAAATACCTAAAATAACAGTAAATAGTCCACTTGGTAAAGCAGTATATTTAAAAGAAGTAGGTTATGTTGGTTCTTATACGGTTGGAAATAGAACTAACAATGTTGAAATAGTTTCAAAAGAAAAAGAAGTTAAACTTGAATTAAAGTAATGATTTAATTGATTTATTAATTGTGGGGAAATATAATGGGAGAAAAATGTACTTTTATTGATTTTGATGGAGTTATACTTGATTCTGAAGAAAGAATGTTAGAAAGAAAATATGATTCTGGTTTTCATAATCATAAAGATGGTAGTGAATATGACAAGTATTTTGAATATACAAATATGTATCCAGAAGAATGGGATTATATAATAAGAGAAGCTAATTCAATTAATGATTCAGTTGAAATAATTAGAGAATTAGAACATTTAAAAAGAAGAATTGCTATTCTAACAAAAATACATACTTTATATGAAATGAGAGTTAAGATAGAAGATTTAAGAAATAATAGAAAAATAAATAGTCCAGTTATTTTTGTTCCACCTAAAATTAATAAACATGAAGTGGTATTACCAAATGGGCAATTACTTATAGATGATTCTAAAAGGAATATATATGGATGGATAGAACATGGTGGTACTGGTCTTATATTTGATAAAGCATTATCTGAAGATACTGCTGATAAAGTTAAAAGCTTAGAATTTTTATTAAAAAAGTAGTTTAAATTTTATTCATGATTTATAGACAAAAATGCGCTTATATGATATAATATGAGCGTTTTTTATATAAAATTCATAAAAAAAGTAGTGTTTTTAAAATTTATTTCGTATATAACTATTAGGAGGGCAAAAAAGATGGCATTTATTGATAAATCTATTATTGATGAAATTAAATCTAAAAATGATATTGTAGATGTTATCGGAAGTTATATAAGTCTTAATGACAAGAATAAGGCTTTATGTCCTTTTCACGATGATCATAGTCCATCATTTAGTGTTCAAAAAGATAAACAAATATATAAATGCTTTAGTTGTGGAGAAAGTGGTAATGTTATAACATTCGTTCAAAAATATAATGGTATAACATTTACTGAAGCACTTAAGATGCTAGCAGATAGAGCGGGTATTCCACTTAATGTAAGCACAACACGTAAAATAAATACGAAATATGAAAAACTATATGAGATAAATGATACAGTTAATAAATACTTTAAAGCAAATCTACTTTCAAATGAAGGAATTAAAGCAATAAAATATTTAGAAGATAGAAAGATTTCTAAAGACATTATTAATGAATTTAATATAGGACTTTCTACTAGTAATAAATTATCAAATATATTATCTAAGAAATATTCATATGATGAACTTGTTAAATTAGATATATGTAAAGATATAAATGGTAGATATTATGATACATTTCAAGATAGAATAATATTTCCTATAATAGATGAAAATAATAATGTAATAGCGTTTAGTGGTAGAAAGTATACAAATGAAGACTTAAATAATAATACACTTCCTAAATATTCTAATACTAAAGAAACAGATATATTTAAAAAAAGTGAAGTATTTTATAATATAAATAATGCTATAAATGAAATAAAAAAGAAAAGAGAAATAGTTATCACTGAAGGATTTATGGATACTATAAGAATGTCATCTATAGGATATAAAAATGTAGTTGCGATAATGGGAACAGCTTTCACTGAAAAACATCTTGAAAAGATAAAAAAATGGAAATGCAAAGTAATACTTAATCTTGATCAAGATGATGCTGGTGTTAAAGGTACAATAGAAGCAGGAGAAACATTACTTAAAAATAATATAGATACAGAAGTAATAGTATTTGATGATTATAAAGATAGTGATGAATTTATTAAAAATAAGGGAAGTGAAGCATTTAAGATTGCTTATGATAATAGAGTATCTTTTATAGATTTTAAACTTAAATATCTAAAACGTAAAAGAAATATGAAAGATGCTGTAGAAAAAGCAAAATATATAAAAGAAGCAGTACTTGCATTAAATGATTTAGATAGTCAAATACTTATAGATTTAAAAATAAAAGATATCGCAGAAGAATTTGGTATAAGTGAAAGTGATATAAGAAATGAAATAAAGCTTAATAAGAAAATGGATATTAAAAATGTAGAAGAGCCAAAAAAAGTAACAAGATATGATAAATATGATAAAAGTGAACTTAGAATACTTTATCTAATGCTTAATTATGAAGATGTAATATTGTATTTTGAAAATACACTTGGTTACTTAATACAAGATGATAGAGCCTTACTTGCATATAAAATAATTGAATTTAGAAATGATTATGGTTATTATAACTATAGTGATTTTGTAGATTATATATCAGATAATGAGAAACTCATGAATGTACTTAAAGAAGTAATGAAATATCATAATAATGAAGACTATACAATGGAAGAATTAGATGATTATATTAATACTATAAAAATGTATTCAATAAAGAAAAGAATAGATACATTAAAGATAGAAATGAGTGAAACATTTGATGTTAATAAAAAAATAGAAATAGCAAAGAAAATAGAAAATATAAATAAGGAAGTGTTGAAATGGTAAATAATATTAAAACTTTTGAAGAAAGAGTAAAAGAATTAGTTGAAGAAGGAAAGAAACAAGGTTTTCTAACTTATGAACAAATCGCAAAGAAAACAATTGATTTAGATTTAGATGCAAATGCTTTAGATGAACTTTATAATGCTTTAAGTGAAAATCAAATTGAAGTAAGAGCTGAAGATGAAGAAGATGGTGGAAACATTGATTTAAAGAATGATATTATTATTGATGATGTTCCTGATGAAAGTAAGGATATGAGTGTTAATGATAATGTTAGAATGTATTTAAAAGAAATAGGTAAAATAAGTTTGTTATCATTAGAAGAAGAACAAGAATTATCAAGAAGAGTTGCTGAAGGGGATGAACAAGCTAAAAATATACTTGCTGAATCTAACCTTAGACTTGTTGTTTCAATTGCTAAAAGATATGTAGGACGTGGACTATTATTCTTAGATTTAATTCAAGAAGGTAACATTGGACTTATGAAAGCAGTTGAAAAATTCGATTATGATAAAGGATATAAATTTAGTACTTATGCTACTTGGTGGATAAGACAAGCAATTACAAGAGCACTAGCAGATCAAGCAAGAACAATAAGAGTTCCTGTTCATATGGTAGAAACAATAAATAAAATGGCTCGTATAGAAAGACAAATGACATTAGAACTTAATCGTGAACCAACAGACGCAGAACTTGCTAAAAAGATGGGGCTTTCAGTAGATAAAATAGTTGAAATAAGAAAAATTAGTCAAGATCCAGTAAGTTTAGAAACACCAATAGGTGAAGAAGATGATTCACATTTAGGAGATTTCCTTGCTGATGAAAGAACTATGTCTCCAGAAGAATTCGCAACATATGAGATACTTAAAGATGAATTAAGAGAAGTACTTGATACACTTACAGTACGTGAAAAAGAAGTATTAGAACTTAGATTTGGTTTATTTGATGGATCTAGTCATACATTAGAAGAAGTAGGTAAACAATTCAAAGTTACAAGAGAAAGAATTAGACAAATAGAAGCAAAAGCTCTTAGAAAATTAAGACACCCATCAAGAGCTAAAAAACTAAAGGATTTCTTAATTGAATAGAATAGAAACTATATATTCATTAATAGATAAAAATGATAAAGTAGTAGATGTAGGGTGTGATCAAGCAAAACTAGGTATAATGCTTGCTAAAACTAATATAAAATCTATTGCTAGTGATATAAGTATTAATGTAATAAATAGAGCAAAAGAAGATATAAATAAACTAGGATTAAGTGAATATATAGATTTAAGAGTATCAAAAGGACTATCTAATATAAAGAATGGTGAAGCAGATACATTAGTACTTTCAGGTATGGGAACACATACTATATTAGAAATACTAAATAATACAAATTTAAGATTTAAAAAAATAATAACAATATCTAATAATTATCATGATATATTAAGAACTAAAATGAATGATTTAAATTATAAAATTGATAAAGAAATTATCATAAAAGAAAATAATAAATATTATAATTTAGTACAGTTTATTGAAGGAAATAATAATCTTACAAGAAAAGAAATATTACTTGGTAAGAATCATAAAGACACTTCTTTATATAATGAATATTTAGATTATTTAAGAAATAAATATATAAATATAAAAAAGCAATCACAAGATAAGAATGATAAAATAGATGAAATGTTAGAATATATAAATAAAGAATAGACACTAGAAATAGTGTTTTTTTACTAAGATAAAATAAATTTCTAATTGTACAAGAGAAAGTTTTGTGCTATACTTTTTATTATAAGGAAGGTAAGATAAATGAAGGATAATAAAATATTATTTGGAACATTTATAGCATTACTTTTACTATTAACAACAGGACTTTCTTATGCATACTTTAGTGCAAGTATAAGTGGTAATGAAAATGCTAAAAATGTAGTAGTGGAGGCTGGAACACTAAAACTTACATATACTGATGGACCAGCAATTAATGCACAGTATATAAAGCCAGGATGGTCAACAACAAAAGAAGTATCAGTAAAAAATAATGGTACATTAGATACAAATTATAATGTTATTTGGCAATCTTTAACAAACACTATCACTAATAATGAATTAGTTTTAAGTGCAACTTGTCAAAGGCTTAATGCATCAGGAACAGTAGAAGGAACATGTGAATCTATACCACAAGCACCAATAAGTGATATGACAATTGCGAAAAAAATATCAATTGAATCAGGAATCACACACAAATATACTTTTACAATACTTTTCAAAGAAACAAATGCAGATCAAAATTATAATCAAGGAAAAGAATTTAATGGTGTACTTGGTATTGAAGAATATAAAGCACCTGATTTTGCAACTGATAGTTGGTCTACAATAATAGCAAATGTAAAAGCAGGTAATGGAAGTGAATATGCAATTGGAAGTACAAAAGAAGTGAACTTAGGTTCAACATATGGAACACATACACTTCGTGTAGCAAATACATCAACACCAAGTGAATGCTCAGGAACAGGATTCTCACAAAGTGCGTGTGGATTCGTACTTGAGTTTGCAGATATAATAACCGAACATGCTATGAATGATACAAATACAAATGTAGGAGGATGGCCAGCAACATCAATGAGAACATTTGTAAATAATGATATATATAATGCAATACCAAGTGAAATAAAGAATGCAATAATAGATACAACAGTAGTATCAGGGCATGGAAGAGAAGATGCTGAAAACTTCACATCAACAGATAAATTGTATTTACTAAGTACAGCAGAAGTATGGGCAAATGGTCAAAGTTGCGATACAGCAAGAGATAATACTAGACAACTAGATTACTATAAGAATTTAGGAACAAGTACAAGTAATTATAGTGGAGCAATAAAGAAAAGCGAAAGTAGTGCAGTTTTGTGGTGGCTTCGCGCGGCTTATTCTATTTATACTAACAATTTCTTAACTGTTAACGACCACGGGGGTTGGCGTAGCGATGATGCTTATGCTACACGCGGCGTGGCGCCAGCTTTCCGATTGGGTTAACGTGTAAAACATATGTAAACTAGAGCAAAACAAAATTAGTAGACGGAACTAAAACAAATCCGAATAAAAAAATAATAAGGTATAACGAATGTTAAAAACGACTACTCCATGCGAAAGCATGGATAGGCGGGTAAGAACTGAAACAAATGCATTGGTTATGGGATGTTTGCCTTAAGGCAGAATATTAAAATTTGAATTTACATAAATTCAAATTTTTTTGTTGATGTGTGGAAATATAAATGTCAAAATAGATATGTAGTAAATCTTAAGAAAGAATATTGAAAAGTAAAATTATTTAATACAAGATTAATATTACATTGTACTTGTTTAATAAAAATATATAGATAGCACTAGAAATGGTGCTTTTTATGTGAAAAAATTTAAATTTGATGACAATTAATGTGATGTGTGATATCATTGATTTGGTGATGAAAGTGAAGAAATTTATTAAAATAATTATATGTATGAGTTTAATATTTATATTATGCAGTTGTGGTAATGAAGAAGTAGAACTTAATTATACTACTAAAAAAGTAGGTGATGAAACTGTTTATACTATTAAAACTAAAAAGTATGTAGTAAGTGATGAAGCAACTAATTTAGTAATGATTAATGTTAAAGATTATGGAATCATGGTAGCAGAATTATATCCAGATAAAGCTCCGATTACTGTTGAAAACTTTAAAAATCTAATAAGTAGTAACTTTTATAGTGGACTTATATTTCATAGAGTTATAAATGGTTTTGTTATTCAAACAGGAGATCCTAATGGCAATGGTACTGGTGGCAGTGAGAAAACTATAAAAGGCGAATTTGAAGCAAATGGTGTTAAAAATGATATTAGTCATGTAAGAGGAGTACTTTCAATGGCAAGACGTGGAAGTGATCCGGAAACAGAAGAAACACTTAACTCAGCATCAAGTCAATTTTATATTGTACAAGATGACGCTACATATTTAGATGGTAAATATGCTGGATTTGGTAAACTAGTAAGCGGATATGATGTACTTGATAGAATCGCAAGCGTAGAAACTAATATGAATGATAAGCCACTTACTGATATAGTTATTGAAAACGTTAGATTTGTTAAATATTACGAGGAATAATATGATACTATTAGATGGTAAAAATTTAAGTGCTAAAATAAAAGATGAATTAAAAGGAAATATAAATTCATATAAAGAAACACCTGTACTTGCAGTTATAACAATTGGAAAGTATAATGAAAAATTTGTTAATAATAAAAAGAAAGCATGTGAATATGTTGGTATGAGTTTTTTACATATTTCTTTTGATGAAAGCGTTAAAGAAGAAAAAGTTATTAAAAGAATTAAAGAACTTAATAAAGATAAATATATTAATGGTATTATAGTACAGTTACCACTTCCATTTGGATTTCATGAAGATAAAATCATTGATGCAATAGATATTTCTAAAGATGTAGATGGATTTAAGAATGGAAGTATATTTATTCCTCCAGTAGCACTTGGTATTATGGAACTATTTGATTATTATAAAATTAATCTTGAAAGTAAAAATTTACTTGTTATTGGAAGAAATAAACGTGTTGGTATTCCAATTATGATGGAATGTTTAAAAAGAAATGCAAGTGTAAGTATATGTCATTCTAAAACTAATAATTTAAGTGAATATACTAGAAAATCTGATATTATAATATCATGTGTAGGTAAAAAAGATTTAATAACAAAATCAATGATTAAACCAGGAACTATTATTATTGATGTAGGAATTACTTATGAAAATAATAAAATATATGGTGATACTAAAAGTAATGTTTATGATAAATGTTCATATATAACACCTGTACCAGGAGGTGTGGGTCCAATGACTGTTATTATGCTTGTTAAAAATACGTTTGATGCTTATAAGAAACAAAATGGAATTGTTGATATGTTTGATTTAGGGTGGTAGTAATGGATAATAAAACAATAGAAAAAAGTATAATTAAAACATATAGAAAAGAAATATGGGCTAAATTTGTTAAAGGAGTTAAAGAGTTTAAACTTGTTAATGAAGGTGATAAAGTAGCGGTATGTATAAGTGGAGGAAAAGATTCATTTTTACTTGCTAAATGCATGCAGGAGTTAAAACGTCATGGTGATGTTAATTTTGATTTAGTATTTATATGTATGAATCCGGGATATAATGAACGTAATCTTGAACTTATTAAATCTAATGCTAAACTTATGGATATAGATTTACATATATTTACTACTGATATATTTAGTGTCGTTGAAAGTCAAAAGGTAAGTCCTTGCTATTTATGTGCTAGGATGAGAAGAGGTGCTTTATATAATGAAGCAATGAAACTTGGATGTAATAAGATAGCACTAGGTCATCATTTTGATGATGTTGTTGAAACAATATTATTAAGTATGTTCTATGCAAGTGAATATAAAACAATGATGCCTAAACTTCATAGTGAGAATTTTCCTGGTATGGAACTTATAAGACCACTTTATTATGTACATGAACATGATATATTAAGATTTGTAAATGGAAATAATCTTACATTTATAAATTGTGCTTGTAAGTTTACTGAAAGAAGTGAGCATGAAAATAATTCTAAAAGACGTGAAATAAAGAATTTAATTAGTGAACTTAAGAAAGTTAATCCAAATATAGATTACAACATATTTAAATCTACATTTAATGTTAATTTGAATACTATACTTGGATATTATAAGTATGATGAAAAATATTTCTTTTTAGATGATTATGATAAATAGGTAAAATATGTAAGCATGAAAAAACTCTTGAAATGAATCAAGAGTTTTTATTATCTGTTGTAGTATTCAACGATTAATGCTTCATTAATTTCTGAATTTAATTCTTCACGTTCTGGATATCTTACATAAGTACCAGACTTTTTAGTTTTGTCTACAGTTACGAATGATGGAATATTGATATCCATATTCATACATTCATTAATAACTGGATGATCAAGTGATGCTTCTTTAACAGAAATAACACTTCCAACTTTAACTCTAAATGATGGAATATCTACCTTCTTACCATCAACTAAAATATGTCCGTGATTAACAAGTTGTCTAGCAGCTCTTCTAGTTTTAGCAAATCCCATTCTATAAACTAAATTATCTAATCTACTTTCTAAAAGTATTAATAAGTTATAACCATGGATACCTTGCATTTTACCAGCAGCTACAAAAGTCTTTTCGAATTGTTTTTCAGAAAGTCCATACATAAATCTAACTTTTTGTTTTTCATGTAATTGAACACCATATTCACTAAGTTTCTTTCTACTAGTTCCATGAATTCCAGGAGCTGTAGGCTTTTTTCTTAATTCTTTACCTGTTTCAAGTGTTGAAAAACCATATCTTCTAGATTTCTTATATACTGGTCCGATATATCTTGACATAGTATTTGTTCCTCCTTTACAAAATATTTTTGTACTAAAGGCCACCTTTCTAATTATAGGGAGTTTCTTATTTACTTTCGCTTTGGCAGAAGTTACTTGTTTTTTGTACTAAAGAAACACATTATAATTATATGGGCACTGCCAAATAAATACTTAATAAAGTATATAATAAATTTCACGAAAAATCAAGAAATAATTGCTATAAATGTAGGAAATATGCTATAATTTTGATTATGGAGATGATATTATGGCAAAAAATACTATGAAAATGAAAGTTAAAAGACAAAAAAGAGAAAGAAATAAGAATAATATAGAGGTTAGTGATAATGATAAAATTAAGTCAGCAGTATATACTTTAGTAGGTGTACTTGTATTTATAGGCGTTGTTTATGGACTTGTTTTATTAATGGAAAAGGGTGGACTTTTTGAAGATGGTTATACTAAACCAACAAGTGAAGCTACTGAAATAAGTAGTGAATATATTGCAGGTAGCACTACATTTACTCGTGATATGAATGAATATTATGTTTTATTTGATGACTTTAGTAATTTAAAAAGTGATTCATATGTTAGTTATTTAGCAGGTAAAAGTGATATTAAAGTTTATAAAGTTGATTTAAGTAAACCTGAAAACAAAGTATTCAAAAGTGAAGAAAGCAATAAGAATGCTAAAAGAGCAAGTGAACTTAAAATAAATGATGTTACTCTTATTAGAATTAAGAATGGCAAAATAGTTAATTACATAGAATCTAGTGCTAAAATAGAGGAATATTTAAGTAAATGATAGATACATTAAAAAGCAAATTTGAATGCATAGAAGATGCTAGTTTATTAAATTATAATACATATAAATTAGATACTAAATGTAAATTATTGATGTTTCCAAAAGATATATATGAATTAGAAGAAATGGTATATATTTTAGGCGATAGTAAATACTTTATTATAGGAAATGGCTCTAACATAATATTACCTGATTATTATGATGGGGTAATTATTAAACTGAAATTTCTAAATAATTATAGTATTACTGATGATAATATTTTGAACGTGGATTCAGGTGTTATGATTAATAAACTTGCACTAGAAATATCTAAACTTGGATATAAAGGTCTTGAGTGGGCTAGTGGTATTCCTGGAACAATAGGTGGATGTATTTATAATAATGCCGGTTGCTATGGCAGTGAAATAAGTGATAATTTAATAAGCGTTACAATTCTTAATGATAATAGAGTCTATGATTTAACTAAAGATGAATTACAATTTTCATATAGAAATTCATTATTAAAAGGAAGCAATAAGTTTATAATACTTAAAGCAAAGTTTCAGCTTGAAAAAGGAGATTCAAAAGAACTTCTTGAACTTATAAAGAAAAGAACTATTAAAAGAAAAGAAAGTCAGCCACTTGAATATCCTTCATGTGGAAGCGTATTTAGAAATCCAGAAGGAAACATTGCTGGTAAATTAATAGATGAATCTAATTTAAAAGGTAAGACAGTAGGTGGAGCAACTATTAGTGAAAAACATGCAAACTTCATTATTAATAAAGGCAACGCTACTCCAAAAGATATTATCTCGCTTATAGATATAGTAAAGAAAACAATAAAAAAGAACTATAATATCGATTTAGTTCTTGAACAAGAAATAATAAAATAAAAAAGTAAATAAAAAAGCGATTTCTCACTTAAATTATTTACTTTTTTTACTTGACTTAATTTCTTTAGTTGACATTCTAACTTTTTTTCCATCAACTTTAACTGTTTGTAAATTAACTTTTTGAGTTTTCTTAGTTGCCTTTAATGAAAAAGGTCTATTTTGAGCACTCATATTTTTTCTATTTGATACATTCTTTGCCATTTTTAACTTGCCTCCTCTTTTTAAGCCAAATATAATTTAACATAAAAAAGTGGTTAAGTAAAGTAAAAAATGACTTTTTTATGATATTTTGTGATTAATCAGTAATATAAATAGATAATTTTATCATTTAATTACAAATTATAGTATTTTTAAAAATTAGTTAAAATTTAATTTTAGAAATCAATAATTGAATTTTTCTATATAGTTTTAGTAATTATTGACATTAAATTTTTATCGAAATTAAATTTTAAAATAATACTTGATGTGATAATTAAATTTTACCAATTTGTATCATTATTTCATATGTGTTAATCTACCACTGAAGTGCCTGAGGCTAGGCGTCACCTTCATTATTTTAAAAATAGGGAGGTGGTATTATATGAGTAAAAAAGATTTGTTAATAAGTTTATTACTTATTATTATTTATATATTACTTGCTATAATAATTTTATTAATTATTTATAACTAATAAAATCGCCTAACTCACTTTGTAGTTAGGCAAAAACACAAATCGTGACGCCTAGCCACAGGGGGTTAGGTGCTTCACTAATAATAGTTTATCATAATTTAATATATATTGTAAATGATTAATGACAATATTTATTTGTTATAAATTGACTTTTTTAAAATATTTTAGTATTATAAACTCAAAATTGGTGGGTTAAATATGAAAAAAGAAACTAAAAGATATTATTTGGTTGAATATTTAGGAAGTAAAATAAAAAGGTTATCAAGTATTTATGAATATGAGAAAATGCTTAAGGATATTAGTTTATATAATAAAAGAAAATATTCAAAGTATTTATGTGGCAACATAAGTTATATTGTTAATTGTGATGAAAGTGTTACGGCAACTATTCATATTTATAATAGACTTATGGGACCTCTTACGATAAGTGAAATAGATAGTTATACGAGTTCTTTTACTGAAGAAGAATTAATGAGTAAATTTGAAAGTGAATTTCTTACTAAAGAAGAATACACTCCTGATGTTAATGTGTGTTACTTTGAAACTAAAAATATCGATGAAGATAATAGAAGAGATATAGGTATCAAATATATACCAGTAATATATAGACGTGATAAACAATTTCTAGATCTACATTCAATTCGAAATTATTTAAAATTTCAAGCAGATACTCATAGTTATGGATTTTTTAAAAAAATGTGTAGTGAATTTTGTTTCTATCAAATTTTAGAAAGTGAAATAGAAGAATTATATAAAATAATTGATAAAGTAGAGCATCAAGGACTTGAAAGTAATGAATTATATAGATGTTCATTAAGACTGTTTAATAAATTTATAAAAGAATATGATAAAAATGGAAGATATGTTTATGATAATGATGGAAACATCCAAATAAGTAAGAGAAGATTAAGAGACTTTGGAATGTACATTAGAAATTATAATAGTGAACAAAAATCACCATTTCGCTATAATGGAACACTTAAACATAAAAATCAATATAAAAAAGTAAAGATAAGTAATTAATTCGACAAAATATACTTATCTTTTTTAATATACTATTTCTAGGTGAAGAAGATGATATATATTGATGAAGTCATTGTACTTAATTTCATTATTGATTACTTATTATTACTATTTACTTCAATGTTACTTAAACTAAATGTGAGAAAATATAAATTAATAATAAGTTCTATCTTTGGTGAAATATCTATATTATATTTATTCTTTGATATGAATTACATATTACTTATTATATTTAAAATATGTATTTGTTCAGTAATGATATATATTTCATATGGCAAATGTAATATTAAAGAATTTATTAAGAGATGTATTTATTTTTATATATTATCTTTCTTTTTAGGAGGTGTATTATATTATTTTAAAATTGAAAATTTAATTAAATATGAAATATATTTATTATTTATACCATTAATATTGAATATATATAAGTATTTTACATATCATTTAAAGACTATAATTAATACTCATAGAAGAGTAACTATATATTTAAATAATGGTAAAGTATTATTTTTAAATGGCTTTATTGATACAGGTAATTCTTTAATTGATCCATATACTAATAAGAAAGTGATTATTATTAATAAATATGTATATGAAAATTATTATTTAGTACCATATAAGACTGTTGATAATGAATCATTGCTTAAGTGCTTTAAACCAAATAGGGTATATATTGAAGGTATTGGTGAAAGACATGATGTAGTAGTTGGCGTTGTTAAAAAGAAATTTAATGGATATGATTGTTTACTTAATTATGAACTTATGGAGGGATAAAATGATAGAGAAAATATTAAATAAGTTTTTTAAGAATGATGATGTGTTTTTTATTGGAAGTACAGATATACTTCCACCACCACTAAAGAAAGAAATAGAAGAAGATTTAGTTCGTAAAAGTAATATGGGAGACTTGAATGCTCGTAATAAACTAATTGAACATAATTTAAGATTGGTTGTGTTTTTAGCAAAAAAATATGACACAACTATGTATGATTTAGAAGACTTAGTTAGTATAGGAACAATAGGTCTCATTAAGGGAATTAAAACATATAAGCTAGATAAAAATATAAAACTTGCTACATATGCATCAAGATGTATTGATAATGAAATATTAATGTTCTTAAGAAAAAATAAAAGAAGAACTAAAGAAGTAAGTTTTGAAGATTCAATTAACTTTGATAGTGAAGGTAATGAACTTAAAATAGAAGATGTTTTTGGTACAGAAGAAGATATAGTTCATAAGTCAATAGAGTGTCAAGAAGATAAAACAACTTTAGAAGAGGAGATTAAAAACTTAGATGATAGAGATAGAGAAATAATAGAATTTAGATATGGACTTGGTGGACATAAGGAATTAACGCAGAAAGAACTAGCTGATAAATTATCTATTTCACAGTCATATATATCAAGAATTGAGAAGAAAGTTATTAAAAAGTTAAAAAATCTTATGAAAATATGAAAAAATCATTTCATATTTTTTAATTTATCTTGTTTTTTACCATTTAATTGTGATAAAATACTTTTAGTATAGACATAAAAGGAATTGGAGGAATATATATGTCAAATAATTATGAAGATTATGGCTATGAAGATAGTTATGATGATGATGATAAAGGTAGCGTCATTAGAAAAAGAATACTTATTATTGTTTTAATCATTATTGCTATATTATTAGTTATATTCTTATTAAAGAGTTGTGGTAAGAGGAAACCAAATGATACGCCAGCCACTACTAAAGCTGTATTTGTATATGAAGATGTACTTTTAGAAGCAGGAAAGAAGTATTTTGATAATAATACTAATGAACTTCCTAAGGCAATTGGTGATTGCGTAAATGTTGATTTAAAAACATTAGGTGAAAGAGGACTTGTTAATCCAGATGAATTCAGTAAATGTAATAATGAAACAACTATTGTTAAAGTATGTAGACTTGAAAATGAAAAATTACATTTTGTACCTTGGCTAGTATGTACTGATAAAGAATCTGACAAAGAATATGATGAATCAAAAGAAGGAACAATAAATGATGTTATTGCTGATAAATCATATATAGACTTTAAGTATTTACCTATGGTTCTTAAGAAAGGTGATCAAAAGCTTGGAAAAGTAGAAGAACTATGGGAAGATGAAATCAAATATAATACTTATAAAACATTGAAAACAACTAAGTATTATAGATATAGGGATTTACAATATACTTGGAATTTAACTGATAAGATTTATTACACAAGTACTGGTACTAAAACAAATGCTAAAGATGTAAAAGAATATTATACAGTATCTCCTGCAGATGGATTTAACTTAAGTAGTGATAAAGCTACAGCATATAAATGGTACACTTCTACAAGTGGTACAAAAGAATATTATATGAAGAATGGAAGTAAATCATTTAGTGTTACTGCTCCGGCTGGATATCCAAATAAAGATATAGAAAGCGAACAAGTAGCATATGAAAGAAGCTATCCAGTAAAACATTATTATGTATGTAAAAGTAGTGATGGAAAATATACTAAGTATTCACTTGAAAAATGTGGAACTGGTGATAGTAGGAACTTCCCAAAACAAATTGATGAATTTGATTCTTGCGTAAAAAGTAATTCACCAACTGAACAAGACATCATTAAAGGTAAAGAAGGAGCAAAAATTGGTAGATGTGTTGTAAGTAGAAATAATACTGCATGTACATCAAATGAAAAATATACTTGTGTTAGATTGGCTGCTTATTACTGGTATAAAGTAACTGGCGGAACTAAGACATATTATCCATCAGGAAAGAGCAATGCTAAAGATGAAAAAGTATATTATACAGAAGCTCCAGTTAAAGGTGCTTTAATGGATGAAAGTACTAAAGCTACTGCTTATAAGTGGTATAAAGAAGGTGCTAAGAGAGTAAGTGGATATAGTGCAACTGCCCCAAGTGGTTATCCAGATGCCACTAAAACAAAAGACTCTAAGTGGACTGAATTTACATCTTGGAGTGCTAAAAAGCCTGCATCAGCAAGATATAGAAAAATAGAAAGTAAAACAAAAATCAAATTACAAGAAATTCAAGGTACTAATGAAAATAGTTTTGAAGAAATTGGAACTGAATATGTAACTTTACCAGAAATGATAAAAATCTATAATGATAAAGGATATAAAGTAGAAAAACTAGAAGATATAATGTCTAATGGAGAATTAAAATATAAAGTAAAAATGTTAATTAGAAATAAAAAGGAGGCTAAATAGTCCATGAATGAATTAAATACATTAGAAAACAGATTAGATAATTTATTAGATCAATATGAAGCAATTAATATTGATTCAAATGATATGGGTATCAAAGAACTTAGTCAAATGATCGAATCATTTGACTCTGTTAAAGATGCTGCTTGGAATTATGATGAAAGTCATAGTGAACTAACAGAAGAAGAAAGAACAATAATTGATAGAATTACTGACACAGTATATGATAGAGTTAATGCACTTAATAGAATATTAGAAAGTAAAAATACTAGATATTTAGAAAGTGGCAGAGAAACTATTGAAATTAGAAGAGAATTAAGAGAAATTCAAAAGAGAATTGAAAAAAATGAAGCAATTGTAAATGTACAAAGAGGTCCAGAACTAGAAAAATCTGAAAGTTTCATGAAATTATACAATGATTCATTAAAAGAACTTGAAAGTGATAGGCTAAGAGTTACTGAATTAAACAGTAGAAAGGCTTCATTATATAGAACAATGAGAGATTTACAATATGGTGTTACTGCTCCAGCTGTGAATGAAACTCGTGAAGTTGCTCATGAAGAAACTAAAACTGAAGAAGTTAAACCTATTTCAGTTGAACCTGAAAGAGAAGAAGTAGCAGAACCTCTACCAGAACCACTTCCTGAAGAAACACCAGTAGTTCCAGTTGCTCCAGTTGCTCCAGTAACTTCTGAAGTTGAACCACTACCTGCTGAATTAGATGCTCCAAGAGAAGAAACTGCAGAACCTCTACCAGAGCCACTTCCAGAAGAACTTCCAGAAGAATTACCAGCAGAAAACACTGAAGAAGATGAAGAATCATTAAATGGTCCAATTCCTGTACCAGTAGGTGGAGTAAGTGATGAAACTGAACCATTACCAGAACCACTTCCTGAAGAAACAACTGAGCCAGAACAAACTGAACCAGAGGAAGAAGAAGACGAAGTAGTAGCAATCACTAATCCAAAACCAAGCTTATGGAAAAAGATAGGTGATGTATTAAAGAAAGCTGCTGTATTCGTAGTAGCAATCGCAACACTTGGAACAGCATATCATACAGGACATACTGATAGTGATATTCATAAATTAAATGATACAGCTACAAGTATTAATGAAACATTAACTGATATGAATGAACGCGAAGATTTAGATCTTGATGAAGATGAAGACAAAGATAAAGATGATGAAAAAGAAGAGGACGAAGATAAAACAGAAAATAGAGGCGGAAATAGTAGCATAGGCGGAAATGGAAGTTCAAATGGAAATGGTAATGGAAATAATACTCCAACACCAGAGCCAACTCCAACTCCAACACCAACACCAACTCCAACTCCAACACCAGAGCCAACTCCAACACCTACACCAACTCCGACTCCAACTCCAACACCAGACCCAACACCAACTCCAACACCAGATAAAGATGTAGTAGCATCATTAAATCCAGGTGAAACAGTAGTAAGTAATGAAACTGGAAACGGAGTATCATATGATGGAACTATCTATGATAAAAATGACAATACAATCGGAAGTGCTGATTTAAATAAAGATGGAGATACAGTAATTGTTGATAAAGGAGACTTCACACCAGATCATACAACTACACCAAGTACTCCAAACCAAACTCCTGCAGAAGATAATCAATATCATAACCCAGAACTTAGTGATGAAGAAAATAAAGATTTAAATGATGCATTTGATGATGTTAGTTTTGACTGGTCAAGCATGTTTGAAAATACTGACACATTAAATAATGCAACAACTGATTCATACACTAAAGGAATGTAAGTTAAAGGAGGAAAAAAGAATGAATAATTTAACTAATCAAATTTTAGCACTTAAAAGTGGAAAACAATACTTTGTATTAAGACAAGCTTCTTATAAAGGTGTTACATATTTTCTAGGTGCTCTAACTACTCCTGATGGAGAAGACTTCACAAATGATTTTGCTTTTTTAGAAAAAGTAGATAAGGATGGTAAGTTCTTTGTTAAAGAAGTAACTGATAAAGCAGTTCTTGATGTACTTGCTAAAAATATAAAATTAGATTAAAAAGTGAATAAAAAATCAAGATTCCTTTCAATATATTGTTGAAAGGAATTTTTTATGGCAAAAAATAAAGTAGAAATAGCAGGCATTAACACAAGTAGTCTTAGAAGTCTTACACATGAAGAAATGGTATTATTATTTAAAAGTCTTAAGAAAGGAGACAATGAAAGCAAAAGATTACTTGTAGAAGGTAATTTAAAGTTAGTATTAAGTATACTTAAAAGATATCAAAATAAATGTGATAACTTAGATGATTTATTTCAAATAGGAGTAGTTGGACTTATAAAAGCAGTTGATAATTTTGATTTAGAATTCAACGTTAGATTTAGTACTTATGCAGTATTTATGATTGAAGGAGAAATCAAAAGATATATAAGAGATAATAATCAAATAAGAATATCAAGAAGTATTAAAGAACTTGCATATCAAATAATAAATTATAAAGAAGAATGTATGCATAATAATAATGTTTACCCATCTAATGAAGAAATATGTAAGAAATTTAATATAACAGATTATGAACTTTATATAGCACTTTCTTCTTTAGGAGAACCTATGAGTATATTTGAACCTATTTATAACGATGGAGGAGATACAATATATCTATTAGATCAATTAGAAGACTCTAGTGTTAAAGATTTAGATAAAATGTTATCATTAAAAGAAGCACTTAGTAAAATAAAAGATAAAGAAAGAACTATAATAATGAAAAGATATTTCTATGGTATGAGTCAAAGTGAAATAGCGCGTGATCTTAGGATAAGTCAAGCACAAGTATCAAGAATAGAAAATAGTGCTTTAAATAGTGTTAAAAAATTAATAATGTAATATAATTTAATATGAGATTATCAGAACTTCAAAAAAAGGATATTGTTAATATAAAAGATGGTAAAAAAATAGGTAAAATTATTGATGTTTATTTTGATGAAACAAGTGGATATATGATTAAATTTATTATTGAAAAAACACATTTTGTTAAAAGCTTGTTCTCAAATACAGATGAAATAGTTATTAAATTCAGTCAGATAAAGAAAATGGGAGAAGATGTAATACTTATAGATATATCTTAATAATTATGATATAATTTGAAATATGAAAAAGAAAAGTTTAATTGTATTAATTAGTTTATTAATGCTTATTGTTTTTGATCAAATAATTAAATATTTAATAGTTAAAAATTTTAGTATAGGTGAAGAAAAAATATTAATTGATAACTTTTTAAAGTTTATTTATATTAGAAATACTGGTGCTGCTTTTGGGATACTTAGTGGTAATATAGTATTTCTTATTGGTATTTCTCTACTATTAATATTTTATATAGTAAAAGAGATGAAAAAGAATATTGATAATAATTTATCACTTTTATCATTTAGCTTAATATTAGGTGGAGCAGTAGGCAATTTAATAGATAGAATATTTAGAGGATATGTAGTTGATTTTATATCATTTACATTATTTAAAAGAGAAATGTCTATATTTAATATAGCTGACATGTATATAACAATAGGTGTTATATTACTTATTTATATTGTTTTAAAGGAAGGTAAGTATGAAAGAGTTAGTAGTAGAAAAAGAAAATGAATTAAAAAGATTAGATGTATTTTTAGTATCTAATCTTAATGAAAGTAGAAATTTTATATTAAAGAATATTAAAAATGGTAATATAACTGTTAATGATAATATTGTTAAAGGTGGATATAGTTTAAAAGAAGGAGATATTATTAAAATAAAGGATTTAACTATTGATACTAGTGTTAAAGCAGAAGATATAGATATAAATATATTATATGAAGATGATGATATTATTGTTGTTAATAAGAAGAGTGGCATGGTAGTTCATCCTGGTAATGGTAATTACTCTAAAACACTTGTTAATGCACTTATGTATCATACTGATGAGTTAAGTGATGAGGGTGGAAGTGAAAGATGTGGTATAGTTCATAGAATTGATAAAGATACTTCTGGAATACTACTAATTGCCAAAACAAATAGAGCACATAGAATACTTAGTGAAGACTTTAAAAATAAAAATATCAAAAGAAAGTATTTAGCATTAGTCTGGGGAATAATAGATGAATCTAAAGGTAAAATAAATGCTCCAATAGGTAGAAGTAAATATGATAGAAAGAAAATGGCTGTAACAGATATCAATAGTAAGAATGCTGTTACTAACTTTACTGTTCTTGAAAGACTTAATAATGCAACTTTAGTAGAATGTATACTTGAAACAGGAAGGACACATCAAATAAGAGTTCATATGGATTACATAGGACATCCTGTTGTTAATGATCCTACTTATGGTAAAAAGAAAATCATAAATGATTATGGACAAATGTTACATGCAGAATACTTAGGATTTAATCATCCAATAACAGGAAAGTTTATGGAATTTGAGGTACCACCAGAGAGAGAATTCAATGAAATACTTGATATGTTTAGAAATTCATAAAATATACAGTACTCATTAATATAAATGTATATATACTATAAATAATATAAGGTATTAAGAAATAAGAAGATTTTTTAGAAATCTTTTTTGTTTCTAAAAATAAGAATATCGTACTTAACATTACCACAGTAGTAATCGCAAATCCTAAGAATGGACTCATCAAATAGAAAAAGAAATACATAAATAACTCATTTGCTAAATAATTAGTAAGTAATATATAAAGATAATCTCTATTCTTAAATATATTTGTTTTCTTAGATACAATAATTATAGAAATAGTATTAAGTATATAAATAATAAACCATATAATACTTATTAATTTACCATTTAAAACAAAGGAAGGTAATCTTAATAAATCATAATATTCTTTATTAAATTTAAATATAAAACCACTAAGTAACCATAAAAACAATATAAAAATAAATAATAATATATTCTTAAAATACTTTTTAATTTTTATCACCTCTTTACTAATTGTATGTTTAATAGTAAAATATTATTATTGAAATGAAAGGAAATTAAAATGAATATAAAAATAAATAAGAAAGATGATATCATATTAAAAATATTACATTATTTTATAACAGAAGAAGATTATAAACCTGTTATTATAAATGGCCTTGATAATGAAATATGGCTTGAAAATATGGAAAATGATTTAAAACTTATTAGAATAAATACAAATTATATACATAATGAAGAACAATTTAAAAGTGATATATTTAAAGTAAAAACAATAATGAAAAGTATAAAAAGAAATACATTATCATTTAAAATGACTACATTAAATTTACTTTTAGATACAGGTGATAATGTAAGTATAATTGATAATAAGAATATAGAAACTATTAAAATAGATGGACTAGATGACTTTAAGAAAAATAAATTTGTTAAAGAATTCTTTCCTAAAGTTAAAGAAACTGATTTTAATGATAAAGTAGACCCTGTTGAATTCTTTAAATTAACAGAAGATATGAATCAAAATACAATGAAAAAAGAAAAGAAATTAGAGAAAATATTTAGTCCTAAAAAACCAGTTGTTACTTATATATTAATTGTTCTTAATCTAATGGTATTCTTATATGGAGTACTTCATGGTAATGATGAATTAATTAATATGTTTGGTAATAATTATGAACTTGTTCAAAATGGAGAATTCTATAGGTTATTTACCTGTATGTTTGTTCATGCTGATATATTGCATATATTATTTAATATGATAGCATTATATAGTATAGGTCCTGTTGTTGAAAGATATTATGGTAAGAGTAAATTTTTACTTATATATTTAGTAAGTGGACTACTTGGTAGTATATTTAGCGGAGTATTTATGACTGCTGATAGTATAAGTATTGGTGCTAGTGGTGCTATATTTGGATTACTTGGTAGTATATGTTATTTCACTTATTATTACAGAGCAACATTACAAGGTATATTAAGAGGTAGTATTATGCCTGTTATAATTATTAATTTAGTAATAGGATTTTTATCATCAAGTATAGATTTAAGTGCTCATATAGGTGGACTTATTGGTGGAATACTAATTTCAATGGCAATTGGAATAGGGGACAAACATAGAAAGAGTGATCAAATAAATGGATTAGTAGTACTAATTCTTATGGCTGCGTTCTTAATATATATGATGATGACAAAATAAAACTGATCAAACGATCAGTTTTTAAATACTATATTTTTCTATATAGACCAATTGCTTTACCAAGAATAGTTACATTTTTTAATATAATTGGTTCAAGATAATCATTCTCAGGTTGAAGTCTTATGTGGTCTTTTTCTTTATAAAATCTTTTTAATGTTACTTCATTTTCATCAGTCATAGCCACAACTATTTCACCATTATTCGCAGTTTTTTCTTTTTTAACAATAACGATATCTCCATCAAATATACCTACATTAATCATAGAGTCACCATTTACTTCAAGAGTAAATACCTCTTTGTTTTTAGGTAATAATTCAGCAGGTAAAGAGAAGAATTCATTAGGTTTTTCAATTGCTTCGATAGGACTACCAGCAGCAACTTTACCAAGTAATGGAACATTTACTACATTATCTTTATCTTTATACTTTTTATCATATTCATTTGGTACAACTAACTCTATAGTTCTAAATTTACTTCCTGTTTGATTAATATATCCTTTTTTAGTAAGATTCTTTAAGTGTACAAACATAGTAGCAGTACTATTAAGACTACATAATGTGCATAATTCGCGTATAGTAGGAGAATATCCATTTTTAGCAATGAATTTTTTAATAGTTGTTAATATTTTTTCTTGTTTAGATGTTAACTTTTCCATATTTTTCCTCCATTTATAAGTAAATAATAACACACAAACAAATGATTGTAAATGTTTTTTAAATATTTAGTTTTGTTTTGATATAATTAGGTAATTTTTTAGATGGTTTAACTATTAAATATACTATTAAAGCAAGTATATCTCCACTTATGAAATCTACGACTACATGTTGTTTAGTAAATAGAGTTGATAACATTATTAAGATTGATATTATACATACTGATATTTTAGTGATTATGTTTGTATTTTTGCTTTCACATATATATAGTATAAATAGCATGCTTATCGCACAATGTAATGATGGAAAGCAATTAGTAGGGGTATCTATCCAATAGATAAATTTTGCTATAAGAGAAAATATATCAGTTCCTGTTACAGTAGGTCTTGCTACTGTTGATGGGTAACTTATAAATACAATATTTCCTATCATAGAGCATAGTATATACGCCATAGTATATTTAATAAATTTATCTTTGTCTTTGCAATATAAATAATATGGAATTATAAATATCATTAAATACCAAATACAATAGGGTATAAAAAATGCAGGTACAAATGGTATCTTGGTGTCAATAACATTTCCAACTAAGTTTAGATCTCCTTGTAATAATTTAGATATAAAATATAATATTGATTGAATACAAACTAAACATATAGTAGTAATTATTGGTTTAATTTCAATTTTTTCTTTTAACTTCTTCATATAAATCACGAGTTAATTATACAGTAAAAAGAAAAATATATCAAATAAGAATAAATGTTTGCTTGTGGGAAGGGTAATTTATGCTATACTTACTAATGAAAGTAGGGTAGATAAATTATATTTGTTAGCATCAAAAGAAATATACACTGATTCTGAGGCTTACGGCGTCTCTTCAGCTTTCCGATTAGGATAATGTAATTGTAAGTCATATGTAACAATATGGCTTTTTAAATTTTTGAAGAAAATTTTAATAAAAAGAAGTGTTTTTAAAACTTTTCGCTAATAATAATATTAGAGGGAGGTTAAGATGATTAAAGAAAAAGAAATAACTGCCATGAGTGATAAGATGTTTAAAAACATAATGAAAACAAAAAGTGGCTTAAATTTAATGAAAGGGATAATAGAAGAAGTATTAGGTGAAAAAGTAGAAAAACTCGAAATATTAAATCCAGAACTAAAAGTACCTAATGTTTATATAAGAGGTAAGAATGTTGATTTATTCGTAAAATGTAATAATCAAAGAATATTTGTAGAAGTAAATAATATTTATAATGATGTTATAAGAGAAAGAAACTTTTCATATTTAATGGCTCAATATAGTAATGATTATTATATAGGTGATAAGTATCATCAAGCAACATATTATTGTCAGCTAAACATAAATAGAAAATGTAATTTTAAAGACTTAATGAAAAGATATTATATGCAGTCAGATGATAATGTGAAAGCTATTAGTAATATTGAAATGATTGACTTTAATATGGAAAAGATACTAGAGAAATGCTATAATGGAACTACTAAAGACAGATTATTTTTATACTTATCAATGATAATAGCTGATAAGGATGAAAGAGAAAAAATAATTAAAAATGGTGGTGATAAAAATATGAAAGATTTTAGTGAAATACTTAGCAATATGAGTGAAGATGAATACTATAAAGGCTGGTGTACAAGAGAAGAAGACAATGCTTTCATGGACTATCAAACTGGACTAGAGAATGGAAAAGAAGAAGGAATGAAAGAAGGCACTATCTCTATTGCTAAAAAGATGCTTGAAAAAAATATGGATATTAAAGACATAAGTGAAATAACAGGATTATCTATGGAAGATATATCAAAACTTAAAGAAACTAATAACTAGCAAAATCATAATTTTTTTAGTATAATATGTTTGAGGTGAAGGGGAATGGCAAAACAAACAATATGTTTAGTAGGTAGACCTAATACAGGAAAGAGTACTTTATTTAATAGAATAGTTGGTAAAAAAGTAGCAATTATAGAAGATATTCCTGGTGTGACAAGAGATAGAATATATAGTCAGGCTAGTTATAAAAATATACCATTTTATTTAATTGATACAGGTGGTATTGATTTAAGTGATGGAGAATTTAACGAGGAAATAAGAATGCAAGTAGAAGTAGGTATCAATGAAGCTGATACTATTATATTTGTAGTTGATGGTAAAGATGGACTTACTACTAGTGATTTATTAATTCGTGATATGTTAAAGAAACAAGATAAAAGAGTAATTGTTGCTGTAAATAAAATGGATAACAAATTATCAAATGACAATGTATATGAATTTTATAGTCTTGGATTTGATGATTATATTCCAATTAGTGCTGAACATGGTAATGGAGTAAATGAATTATTAAAAGCAGTTACTGATGGATATGAAGCAGGTTATGAAGAAGAAGATAATAATATTAAAATATCTGTTATAGGAAGACCTAATGTAGGAAAAAGTAGTCTTGTGAATGCATTACTTAATGAAGAAAGAGTTATTGTTAGTAATGTTGCTGGTACTACTCGTGATGCTATAGATACTAAGTTTACTTATAATAAAGAAGAATATACATTAATAGATACAGCAGGACTTCGTAAAAAAGGTAAAATATTTGAAGCAGTTGAAAAATATAGTTTACTTAGAAGTATGAAAGCAATAGATAGAAGTGATGTATGTTTACTAGTACTTGATGCGACTACTGGAATAGTTGAACATGATAAACATATCGCAGGTTATGCTTTAGAAGCAGGTAAACCAGTTGTTATAGTTGTTAATAAATGGGATACAATAGATGAAAAAGATGAATCTATGAAAGAATGGAAAAAAGATATCAAATATAATTTCCAATTCATGGACTATGCTAAAGTAGTATTCTTAAGCGCACAAACTAAAAAAAGAATACATACTCTTATGCCAGAAGTACTTGCATCTTATGAAAACTCTATTAAACAAGTTAAAACAAGTATAATAAATGATGTTATAAGAAATGCATTTATTGAAACACCACCAGCATCATTTAAAGGCAAAAAACTTAAAGTATACTTTGCTCATCAATCAGGAACTAAACCACCTAGATTTGATATAGAAGTTAATTCTAAAGGACTTGTTCATTTTAGTTATTATAGATATCTTGAAAATAAAATAAGAGAGAATATAGATTTTAGTGGTACACCTATAGTAATACAATTTAAAAATAAAGGTGAAAAAGAATTATAAACACATATTAAATAAATATGTGTTTTTTAAATATAAAATATGATAGAATTAGATTATGAAAAAAGAAGTTAAAGATAAAAAGAAAAAGGTAAGTATATGGAAATATGTCAAGAAATGTTATCCATATTTTAAAAGAGAAAAGAAAGCATTAATTATACTTATAATTATATCACTTATAATAAGCATATTTAATTCATTTGGGCCTGCTTTAATGGCTAAAGTATTAGATTATGCGACTAGTAGTAGATTAGACGAAGCACTTAAATATCTTTTATTTGTAGTAGGTCTTGCATTAGTAATTGATTTCTTTGATAAGATAGTTTTCATTAGAAATTATACTAAGATTCAAGAAAGTATTACTAATAATATAAAGAAAGATGTAATAAGTTCTTATTTTGAAATAGATAATAAAGAATTATTAAAGACATCAAGTGGAATATTCTTAACTAGAATAACAAGTGATCCTGATAATATTATTGATGCATTTGATGCAGTACGTGGTAACTTTACTAAAATACTTTCAAATATATTTGTATTTATATATATATTTCATATTAACTTTGTACTTGGAACAATTACTGTTATTGGTACGATTAGTGTATATTTAGTAGAAAAGTCAGCAATGGATAAATGGAATGCTTATAGAAAAAGAAGAAATAAATTAAGAGATAGAAATACAACTATTATTAATGAAGGATTAAAAGGTACTCATGATATTAAATTATTAAATATAGTAGAACATTTTAAAAATAAAGTAAGTGGTAATTTAGATGAACTATGTAATGATACAGTTGGTAGTATTAAAGTAGATAGTGGATATGTTTTCTTAAGAACTATTGTTGTTTATGCTTTTACTGCTGTACTTATTGTATTATCTATATATTTTGTTAAATTTGATGTAATAAAAGTATCATCATTAATCGCAATATTTATGTATAAAGATAGATTATTTACATCAATATTATATCTTGCTTGGACTGAAAGACAACTTAAAGAATTTGCTTTATCAGCTGAAAGAATATTTGAGGTTATTGATCATAGTAAATTTAAATTAGAACATTATGGTAATAAGAGAGTAAATGAATTAAGTGGTAAGATAGAATTTAAGAATGTATATTTTAAATATGAAAAAGATAGTGTACTTAAAGGGGTTAGTTTTAATATAGAACCAAAGGATACAGTTGCTATAGTAGGTAAAAGTGGTAGTGGTAAAACAACTATTGTTAATTTGATAAGTAAGATATATGAAGTAGATAAAGGAAGTATCTTATTAGATGGAAATAATATTAATGATTTAGATAAATATTCTATTAGAAATAATATTAGTGTTATAAGTCAAAAACCATATTTATTTAATATGACTATTAAAGAGAATCTTTTACTTGTGAGTCCTAATGCTTCACAAAAGCAAATTGAAAATGTTTGTAAGATATGTGAACTTCATGATTATATAATGAATCTTCCTAAAAAGTATAATACTTTAGTTGGAGAAGGTGGTGTTACTTTAAGTGGTGGTGAATGTCAAAGAGTTGCTATCGCAAGAGCATTACTTATGAAAACAAATATTATATTATTTGATGAAGCAACCAGTGCACTTGATAATGAGACACAAGAAAATATACAAAAGGCTATAAATAATATAAGTAGTGAATATACTATGATAATAATTGCTCATAGACTTTCAACTATTAAGAATTGTAATAAGATTATTGTTATTGATGATGGAAAAGTATCAGGAATTGGTACTCATAATGAATTATATAAAAATAATGAAATTTATAAGTCTTTATATGAAAAGGAGTTAAGACGAGAGAATGACTAGAATAGATATCGAACTTGTAAATAAAGGTATATTTGAAAGTAGAAGTAAAGCACAAAATGAAATAAAAAATGGTATTGTTTATTGTAATGGTAAGTGTGTTAGTAAGCCATCTTTTGATGTGAATAGTAGTGATATTATTGAGATAAAAGGTGAAAAGTTAAAATATGTATCACGTGGTGGATTAAAGTTAGAGAAAGCGATTCATGAATTTAATATTGATTTAAAGGATAAAGTTCTTTTAGATATTGGTTCATCAACTGGTGGTTTTAGTGACTGTGCAATTCAAAATGGAATAAGTGAAGTTTATGCGATAGATGTAGGTAGTAATCAATTTGATAAAAGATTAAGAGAGAATGATAAAATACATTTATATGAGAATACTGATTTTAGAAATATTGATAATACTATCATTAGTAGATGTGATATAGCATCTATAGATGTATCATTTATATCAGTTACTAAACTTATGAGTAAACTTGAAAGTCTTAATAATTTAAAAGAAATAGTTTGTTTAATTAAGCCACAATTTGAGTGTGGTAAAGATATTGCTGATAAATACAAAGGTGTTCCACTTAATAAAGAAGTACATGAGAATGTTATTTTAAATATTATTAATTCATTTATGGATATAGGATTTATGATACATGGTCTTACTTATTCACCTATAAAAGGTGGTAATGGTAATATAGAATATCTTGCTTATTTTAAGAAAGATGATAAGAAAGAAGTAAATGTATCAAAAGTAGTTAGTGATGCGTTTAGAATGTAATTTTTATTTAAATAGCATTTATTGACATTTTATGACATAAAATTAAACTTTAATGCACTTTTAACCATTTCTTGAATAAAATATTATACTGTTAATTTGAGAAGAAAAATATTTATGGAGGTACAAAATGAAATATTTTAAATTTACTTTTTTAATGTTTGCAGTATGTTTAGTTATGTCATATGTTTCCACAAATGCCAAGGAAATATATGGTATTGCTAATTTTGTTGTTAAAGCCTATAAATTAGAAACGAATTATGGTAAATACAGAACTAAAACGGATGCCATTTCAGAACAAACATATGAAAATGTTGGAACGGTGAGACTATACTCTGATGGAGGATATGTCGATATTAATGTAAATCTTTGTAGAAAAGGTGGAAAATGCTCTGACTATAGAACTTTTTCCACAGATCACAAAGAAACATATACAGGCAACAATTTTGTTTTGAAAGGCGATTATACTTTAAAATTTAAAAATCCAAATTTTACTGCCTATAAGGTAAGCCATTCTGGTATTTGGACATATTAAAATAAAATAAGAATATATTTTTCTTCTCGTTTTATTTATGGAGGTATTAATGAAAAAAAATATAAAAAATAGCATAATAAATAACATAGCGATAATAGTAGCATTTTTAATATTATTTATATTCTTCAATATATCAGCTTTAAAAGTATATATTGATAATGAAATAAGAAAAAATGATATGGATAACAGCGTTAATTGGTGTAATAAATTGCTTGAATATGAACCAGATAATTTTTGTAAGAATAATATTGATGAATATTATACAAAAGATACATTGAGTATTTATTACGATATATTTAATTCATCCGAATACTCAACTTTATTTTATTTCGGTATACCATTTTTAGTAATTGCATCATCGCTATATATGACTAGTAAAAAATTTAGAAATCAAGATATTAAAAATTGCTTAACAAGAGAAAGTTATAATATGTATATGAAAAAAATGCTTAAGAATGCATATAAAAGTGTAATAATATGGCCACTATTAACTATTTATTTGTTGATAATCTCTTATCTTATAAGTGGAACATTTGAAGTATCAATAACTCCAAATATAGCAAGTTTTCCTATGAGCTTTTTAAAAAATCCATCTTTATTTATAATTTCTTATTTACTAAACACAATATTTATGAGTTTCTTTTGGACTAATATAGCACTCCTTATTGTACCAGATACTAGAAATTATATTGTTTCTGTCCTTGAAAGTATTATGATATATTTTGGAATCACTTTAACTAATACATTCTTTGTAATATTACTTATTAATAAGATTTTTCATAGGGATGTAGAAAAATATTTAGATTTCTTTGACGTATACAATTACTATAATAGAGAATTAATTCCATTTAATATACTATGTTTAAGTATTGCATTAATAAGTGGATTACTTGTATATTTAAAATATAAAAATAAAGAAAAAATAATTATGAAATTAGAAAGGAATTCATAAAATGCAGATAATAGTTAAAGATGTATCTAAAAAGTTTAAAAAAGTTACTGTTCTTAATAATGTTAATATGACATTTGAAAGTGGAAAAATATATGGTCTTGTTGGAAGAAATGGTAGTGGTAAAAGTGTATTCTTAAAAATATTATGTTCGTTTTATAAGCCTAATACTGGAGAAGTATTATTTGATAATATAAATTATAGTTCTAATAATAGTTTTCCACCTGATACAAGAGCATTAATAGAAAAGCCAACTTTCTTTCCAGATTTAACTGGCTTTGAAAATTTAAAATTACTTGCGAATATTCAAAATAAAATAAGTGATAATGAAATAAATGATACATTAGAAAAAGTAAATTTAATTCATGAAAAAGATAAAAAGTATAAAGAATATTCACTTGGTATGAAACAAAAATTAGGAATAGCACAGGTACTTATGGAAAATCCTAGTGTTATGATATTTGATGAATTATTTAATGGTATAGAAGATGATACAGTAGATAAAATAAGAAATATATTATTAGAACTAAAAAATCAAAATAAAATTATAATAGTAACAAGTCATATTAAAGAAGATATAGATATATTATCAGATGAAGTATATAAATTTAATAATGGAAATGTGGAACGTATAAAATGAAAAATGATTTTAAATTAATTGTATCATTACTAGAAAATACCAGATTTAAAGTAACTATCATTATGATTGTATTACTTGGATTCATGGCATTTGGTACCATAACAGAAAGAATGACATTCATAGAAGGCATTTATAATGTTATGACATGGGACTATTTCATAATGGTATTACTATTTCTATTTATGTTTAACACATATAATATATATACAGAACTTATTCATAACTATTCATTTATGATAAGAATAAAAGATTATAAAGAATTCTTTAATAAAATGATTAAGTTTATATTTATATCTAATTTAATAATATATTTTATAGTTTTAGTTATTGTTATGTTGTGTTCTATTTTAAATACTGGTATGAATATGAAAATAGATAATTATTATTTTTATAATATTAGTAATTCTTTATATTTAATATTTCATATAATAAGAAGTTATTTTATACTTAATATAGTTATTGTATTCTCAATTAGTGTGTATAAACTAGTAAGAGAAGAAATAGGTATTTTAATAGTGGGAATAATACCTCTTAGTATATGTATGTTATTTCCAATATTAAAAGTAAAAGACGTAACATCAGTGTTTATGTTACCATTATATTATGGAGAATATTTTATAAGTAATAACTATGGTACATTTCCTTTTGAAATATGCATGTCTATACTATTTATATCGTTAATATTTTCTATATCTAAATTATTTATGTTTATTGTATCAAAGAAAAATATTGATTTAGAATTTTAAGTGAGATTAATTTCTCACTTTTATTATGATTAATTTATTGCTTTTAAAAGTTCTTTACTTTATAATATGTAGTCAAATGAGGTAACTATATGTATAAATGTTATGATAAAAATGGAAAAAAGGTAATGCATCATGAATTTCATTCTTTAAGTGAATATATAGACTATCTTTCACATGCTAAAAAGAATCCAACATTCACTGGTACTGCTAGTGAGACAGGTACTCTTGAGTTTACTGATACTAATAGCTTTGATGAAGCTATAAAACTTGCTAAATATGGATACCATGAAAATTTTGATAAAATGATGGAATTAAAAATGAAATTAGATAAATATTTGAAATTATCTAATAACAGAAGTAAACAATATAACTATTATGTAGGATATGCTCCTGATGTTAAATCATATTTAGAGGGTAGTCCACTTTCAATGCTTAATAGAAATCGTGTGGCTAGACGTAAAATAGATTTATATGTTCAATGTGCATGCGCAAGTATTACTTCTAAAGAAAGCGTATATAATAGAGGAGTAATAATATTATCACTAATACAGGTATTAGAAACTCTTGGATATAATGTTGATCTTCATTTATTTAGTTTGTCTAGTGATCGTTACTATAGCACTTATCTTTATTGTGATTTTCTATTAAAAAAAGAAAATGAAAGAGTTAATCCACAAAAATTATATTTTCCATTATGTCATCCATCATGGCTTAGAAGACTTGAATTTAAATTAACTGAATGTACGCCAGATATTACTAATGATTGGGCCTCTGGTTATGGCTATCCTTGTGATATGTATGAAATAAGAAAATTCTTAAATTTAAAAGAAAATGATATTGTTATTCCTGAATCAAGACTTCTTGGAGTAGAAGGTTATGATCTAATAGATGATATAAATAGTGTATTTAGTTTTATAAATAGAAGTGATACTCCAGAAGATTTAATACTTGATAAAGTTGAAAGGATGAGAAAAATATGAGTGAGAAATTTAAAGATTATTTAGCAATGTATTGTACAGAAGATGATTTATCAGAAGAAAAATATATAAGTCAATATTTAAAGGGCAAAGAAGATGGAAAACGTAAATTAAGAAAATTAAAACCATATAAAAATTGTGTATTTTTACAATTAGATGATGATAACTTTAATTTCCCAGGATGTTATGTTAATTATAGTTCACTTGATTGCGTATTAAATTGTGATAAAGAAGTACTTACTAAGTTACTTGATAAATCTAAGTTATTTGATAATTATAATGGAAAAAAAGATCTTAATTATAGCAATATTATGCAATATTTATATGTTTCACGTGGATTATTATGTCTTATTAGAGAACTTAAAAGCTATGAATTTGAAGGCTCATTTGTAATGAGTATCGGAACTAGTGAAAAGAAAATAATATGTGCTAATATAGGTGAAACTTCACATTTGTATTATGGATATAATAAAGATGGAAAATTAATGTTTGCAGATAATAAAGAAAGCATTATAGAAAAGTCAGTAGATAAAACATATAGTATTGTAATGCCAAATACTTATTATGATGGTGAAAAATTTTGTATTCTTGGTGAAAAATATGGTTCATTTGTATTAACTAGTGATCCTAATAATACAAGAAGCAAAGCAGAAATGAAAAAACTAAAAGACAATGTTAAAAGATTTTTAACAGGTGAAGAAGAATTAAATGAAGCACATTGTAACAATCATTATTTATTAGGAGCAAACAATAGAATATTTACTAGTAGTGATAATAAATATACTTATATGATAAGTTGCTCAAGTCAACAAGAATTAACTAAATTATGGGAAGAAAAATTTAAAGATAAAAAGGTAGCTACTGAAGACCAAATTTTACCATATTTATATTATAAGTATGGTATGAAATATACTATTGATTTATTAAATAGTAATGGTATAGATTGTTCATTTGTTATGGTAAATAATGATGATGGACTTATTTCAGCAGGTAAAAGTGGTAAAGGCGAGTTATATTATTCATACAATGAAAATGGTGATATATCTTTTAGTAGTGATGAAAATATCTTGTCAAACTTTAAAGAAGAGATAGTAGAAATAGGTGATAGATATTATGACAGGGGAGAATTTTACGAAATGAAAAAGGGTACAAAAAAAGATAAAAATAAATTTAAAGAAAAGATAAAATCAAAAGAGACTAAAAAAATAGAAGAGCCTAAAGAAAAAGTTTCGAAAGAAGATAATGTTAATCCAGAAAAAACTGCTGAAAAGAATGAATCACAAGAAAGTGATACTAATTTAAAAGAATTTAGCAAAAATAAAAAAGGAAATGAAGATAGTTCTAAAATAGAAAGATCAAAGAAAGAAAAAGAATTGCAAGAAAGTGATACCGATTTAAAAGAATCTAACGAAAATAAAAAAGGTACTAAAGACAGCTCTAAAATAGCAAAACCAGATAAAGAAAAAGAAGAAAATTTAACTTTGTCAAAAGAAATGATGGACTTTATAAACAATATTATATCAGGTAATATCAGTGATGAAGTTCGTAATAAGATTAAAGAATCACTTCAAGAATATCTTAATAGTGATGAAATAAAAAATAGAATAGAAAGTTCTATTAGTGGAAGCGTAGATACTGAAACAAGGAAAGAACTTCTTAAGATAGTACGTGATGAAGTAGCAAAGATAAATTATAAAGAGAATGTACGTAAAGAAATAAGCGAAGAAGTAGAAAAGATAATAAGTGAAGAAAAGAAGAAACTTAATTTACCAACTGTTCATATTATTAATCTTCATGGTGAAGAAATAGGTAGAACTGATGCTGAACATTTTCATGAAAAGTTTGAAGAAATACTTAGCTTAGTAAATATGGATGAACCAGTTATGTTAATTGGTCCTGCTGGTAGTGGTAAAAACTATTCAATAGCTCAAGTATCAAAAGCACTCAATAAACACATGTATTATACTAATAATGCAAGCAATGAATTTAAGCTAACTGGATTTATTGATGCTGGTGGTAATTATCGTGATACTGAATTCTATAAAGCATTTAAAAATGGTGGAGTATTCTTTTTAGATGAAATAGATAATTCTGATCCATCTGCGTTAATAGTCATAAACTCAGCACTTGCGAATGGATATATGGCTTTTCCACATGAAACAATAGACAGACATCCTGATTTTAGAATGGTGGCCGCCGCTAATACCTGGGGCCGTGGTAGTGATTTTCAATATGTAGGTCGTAATGCGCTTGATGCATCAACTCTTGATAGATTTGATAATGTATTCTTTGATTATGATATGGCATTAGAAGAAAAATTATATCCTAATGATAGTGTTTTAGACTTCATGTGGGCATTTAGAGATGCAGTAGAAAAATCAAGAATACCACACATAGTATCAACTCGTGGAATAGGTAAAGTATATAAAAAAGAGATAAGTGGATTTTCACCAGAAACAACATTAAGAGTAAATGTAATACGTAATTTATCACAAGATGATTTAAATGTAATACTTGGCAATATGGAAAAATTAAAAAATAATAAATACTATGAAGCATGTAAAAAATTAATTATTAAATAGAAAAGAGTGAGAAAAATGAAAATTCTTACTTTTTTCTTGAAATAATTAGTAATAATCGTTGACAAAAGGGGTCCCTGTATGCTATTATTAACTAGATTTCAGGTTTTCTCACGCAGAAAACTTAAAAAAATATAGTGAATGATACACCTGGAAATGTGTATAAGAAAGGAGACTAATATGCCTACAATTAATCAATTAGTAAGAAAGAGTAGAGGACAAAAGGTTAAAAAGAGTAAAAGCCCAGTATTAAATGTTGGATATAACTCTAAAGACAAAGTAAGAACTAACAACTGTGCACCACAAAAACGTGGAGTTTGTACTCGTGTTTCTACTAAAACACCAAAGAAACCAAACTCAGCTTTAAGAAAAATTGCTAAAGTTAAATTAAGTAACGGTTATGAAGTAAACTGCTATATCGGTGGTGAAGGACATAACTTACAAGAACATAGTGTTGTTCTAATTCGTGGTGGTCGTGTTAAAGATCTTATCGGTGTTCGTTATCATATTGTTCGTGGAACTTTAGATACAGCTGGTATTGATAAAAGAAGACAAGGTAGAAGTAAATACGGAACTAAAAAACCTAAAAATAAATAATTAAGTTTGAGAAAGGAGAAATAAAACATGCGTAAAAGACAAGCAATAAAAAGAGATGTTTTAGCAGATCCAATATATAATTCTAAAATGATTACTAAATTAATCAATGGAATTATGTTAGATGGTAAAAAAGGAACTGCTCAAAAAATATTATATGATGCACTTGAAACAGTAAAAGAAAAAACAAATAGAGATCCTATGGAAGTTCTAAATGAAGCATTTGATAATATTAGACCATCACTAGAAATTAGAAGTAGAAGAATTGGTGGAAGTAACTATTCAGTTCCAACTGAAGTACGTGAAGAAAGAGCTAATGCTTTAATGCTTAGATGGTTAATTCAATATGCTAAAAATAGAAGTGGAAAAGGAATGGCAGAAAAATTAGCTGCTGAAATTATAGATGCTTCAAATGGAATTGGCGGAGCAGTTAAAAAACGTGAAGATACTCATAAGATGGCTGAAGCTAACAAGGCTTATGCTCATTATAGATGGTAAGAAGGGAGAACACTAATGGCGCGTGATGTATCGTTAGAAAAAACACGTAATATAGGAATTATGGCTCATATAGATGCTGGTAAAACAACAACTACAGAGAGAATTCTATATTTAGGTGGAAACATTCATAAAATTGGTGAAACTCATGATGGAGCTTCTCAAATGGACTGGATGGATCAAGAAAAAGAAAGAGGTATAACAATTACTAGTGCTGCAACTACTGTACACTGGAATGGTTATAGATTCAATATAATAGATACTCCGGGACACGTAGACTTCACTATTGAAGTTGCTCGTAGTTTAAGAGTTTTAGATGGTGCTGTTGCACTTATTGATGCTCAAGCTGGAGTTGAAACACAAACTGAACAAGTTTGGAGACAAGCAAATGATTATATGGTTCCAAGAATGATTTGTGCTAATAAGATGGAAAAAATGGGAGCTGATTTCTATTATTCAATAGATTCAATTCATCATAGACTATCTGAAAATGCAGAACCAATCATGTTACCAATTGGAGCTGAAGATCACTTTACAGGATATGTTGATTTAGTTACTATGAAAGCTTATAGTTATGATGGAACTGCTGCTCAAAATGTTACTGAAATTGAAATACCAGCAGACATGATGGATAGAGCTGAAGAATATAGAGGAAAATTAATAGATGCTGTTGCTGATTTCTCTGACGAATTAATGGAACAATATTTAGAAGGAAATGAAATTAGCGTAGATTTATTAAAATCAACTATAAGAAAAGCTACATTAGCTGTTAAATTTTTCCCAGTATTATGTGCTGATGCTTTAGGTGATAAAGGTACTCGTGCATTAATGGATGCAGTTATTGATTATCTACCATCTCCACTTGATATTGCAGCTGTTAAAGGCGTTGATATGAATGATAAAGAGGTTGAAAGAAAAGCTAGTGATAGTGAACCATTCAGTGCTTTAGCATTCAAAGTTATGAACGATCCATTTGTAGGAAACTTAACATTCTTCCGTGTATACTCTGGTGTACTTAAATCAGGAAGTTATGTTATGAACTCTACTAAAGGAGAAAAAGAAAGAATCGGACGTATTCTTCAAATGCATGCTAATCAAAGAAAAGAAATTAGCGAAGTATATGCTGGAGAAATTGCTGCTGCTGTAGGTCTTAAAGATACTACTACAGGAGATACTCTATGTGATGAAAAGAATCAAGTTATTCTTGAAAAAATGGTATTTCCAGAACCAGTTATTGAACTTGCTATTGAACCAAAATCAAAAGCAGATCAAGAAAAGATGGGAATTGCTCTTCAAAAATTAGCTAAAGAAGATCCATCATTCAGAGCTAAAACTGATCATGAAACTGGTCAAACTATTATAGCTGGTATGGGTGAACTTCATTTAGACGTTCTAGTTGATAGAATGAGAAGAGAATTCGGTGTTGAAGCAAACGTTGGTAAACCACAAGTTGCTTATAGAGAAACTCTTAAGAGTACTGCTGAATGTGAAGGTAAATATATTAAACAATCAGGTGGACGTGGACAATACGGACATGTTTGGGTTAAATTTGAACCAAATCCTGATAAGGGATATGAATTTGTTGATGAAGTAGTAGGTGGAGTTGTTCCTCGTGAATATATTCCTGTAGTTGACAAAGGACTTCAAGAAGCTTTAGCAGGTGGAGTACTTGCTGGATATCCAATGATAGATGTTAAATGTACATTATTTGATGGATCTTACCATGATGTAGACTCAAATGAAATGGCATTTAAAATCGCAGCTTCTATGGCGTTAAAAGAAGCTAAAAATAAATGTAATCCTTGCATTTTAGAACCAATTATGAATGTTGAAGTAGTTGTTCCAGAAGAATTCATGGGAACAGTTATGGGAGACTTAACTAGTAGACGTGGAAAACCACTTGGTAATGAATCAAGAGGTAGAGATATTTCTATTAGAGCTATGGTTCCACTTTCAGAAATGTTCGGTTACATGACAGTTCTTAGAAGTAATACTCAAGGACGTGGTACATATCAAATGATATTTGATCACTATGAAGAAGTTCCAAGAAGTATTGCTGAAGACATTATAAAGAAAAATGGTGTACAACAATAAGTATACTTTTGAAAAGTTTTGTTATTTATACTTGAAATATTATCAAGTATTAGATAAAATATAATATGTAAACAAAGGAGGAAAAATAAAATGGCAAAACAAAAATTCGACCGTTCAAAAGAGCATGTTAATATTGGTACTATTGGACACGTTGACCATGGTAAAACAACATTAACTGCTGCAATTACTAAATATTTTGGAGAATTTATGGATTATGATCAAATCGATAAAGCTCCAGAGGAAAGAGAAAGAGGTATTACTATTAATACTGCTCACGTTGAGTATTCAACTGACAAACGTCACTATGCTCACGTTGACTGTCCAGGACATGCTGATTATGTTAAGAACATGATTACAGGTGCTGCTCAAATGGATGGTGCTATTCTAGTTGTTAGTGCAACTGATGGACCAATGCCTCAAACAAGAGAACACATCTTACTTTCTCGTCAAGTTGGTGTACCAAAAATGGTAGTATTCATCAATAAGTGCGATATGGTAGATGATCCAGAACTTTTAGACTTAGTTGAAATGGAAGTTCGTGAATTATTAAATGAATACGGATTCGATGGAGACAATACTCCAGTTATTCGTGGATCTGCATTAAAAGCTCTTGAAGGTGATGAAAAATGGATACAACCAATTAAAGACCTTATGGCTGCTGTTGACTCATGGATTGATACACCTAAGAGAGATAATGACAAACCATTCTTAATGAGTATTGAAGATGTATTTACTATTACAGGACGTGGAACTGTTGTTACAGGACGTGTTGAAAGAGGTAAATTAAATCTTAATGATGAAGTTGAAATCGTTGGATTAAAACCAACAAGAAAGACTGTTGTTACTGGTATCGAAATGTTCAGAAAATCATTAGATTATGCTGAAGCTGGAGATAACGCTGGAGTTTTACTTCGTGGTATCAATAGAGAAGATGTAGAAAGAGGACAAATCTTATGTAAACCAGGTAGCATTACACCACATAAGAAATTCAAAGCTAGTGTATATGTTCTATCTAAAGAAGAAGGTGGAAGACATACTCCATTCTTCAGTAACTATAGACCTCAATTCTATTTCAGAACTACTGATGTTACAGGCGTAATTACATTACCAGAAGGAACTGAAATGGTTATGCCAGGTGACAATGTTGATATGACTGTTGAATTAATTGCTCCTATCGCTATCGAAAACGGAACTAAGTTCTCAATTCGTGAAGGTGGTAGAACAGTTGGTGCTGGTGTTGTATCAGAAATCATGGAATAATTGAAATAATAGGCTCTAGAAATAGGGTCTTTTATTTTGCATTAAATTATGCTATAATAACAGGACTTTAGGAGATAATATGGAAAACGAAAGTAAAAAGAAAATTAAAAATAAAGTAATACTTTATACAGTAGGTGGAGTACTTACTGCTAATTTAGTAAAAGATGTAGTTCTTGGTATTAAAGATTCTAGTATTCGTGGTAAGAGTGATGCCAGTCATGAAAATAGTGTAGGTTATGAAAATATAAATACAAGATTCAATACTAAAGTTCATGTTAATAATTTTGTAGTATTACATATTAAAAGAAAAGAATATAACGATATAACCGCTCTTACTAATAAACTTAATAAATGTAAGAATGAGGGAATATCTGTTTCATTAGTATTTGAATGTGATGCTGACACACTTGGTGAAATGTATATGGATACTGATTATTTAGAAAGTATTCTTAAAAGATTTGATATTGATATGCCAATATATTTTGATATAGATAAAATTATGTCAAATAAAAAACTAAATAATACAATGAAAAAAGAGATAATTGAATCATTCTTAAATAAGATAGATAATTCTTCTTATAGAATAGGTATCTATGGTAGTGATACTAATCTTAATGATTTAAATAATCATTTAGTAGATATAACTAATAGAAGTGTTTTCTTAGTAAGAGATAGTGAAGAAATCAAATACATAGGAAATATTGATATAACTAAAAGTTTAAGTGGTAACATTACAGCATCTAAGAATTTATCTATGGTTACTGATTCAAATGTTATTTTACCTTGTAGTGCAATGTATATAGTAGGTGAAAATGAAACTCTTCATAGCATTGCATTAAAATGTGGACTTAGTGAAGAAGATTTAATGAAATATAACAATGTAAAAGAAGTAAGTGTTGGTGATTCATTATATATCCCTAATTTATATGAAGTAATTGATTCTAATAAAGACCTTGTATCATATAACTTTGGAGTAAGAAAAGGTATTGATATTTCTGATTATCAAGATACTATTTCATGGGATAGAGTAAGTGAAACATCTGATTATGTAATAGTTGAAGTTGCTAGAATCAAGAGTGATACTTATTTAGATACAGCAAGTGAACATATACAAAATGTTATTACTAATAATATTGATTTAGGACTTTATATGTGTCTTGGAGGAAAAGAAGAAACATCTATCGTGCTAGAGAGAATAAGTAATTACCTAGATAGATTAGATAGTGAGTTAAAAAGCAAAAATATTAATATTGATAAAAGTAAAACACCTATATTTATTGATTTTGAACTTGATAGTAGTGATACTAATTATTATGATATAGCACAAGGATTTAAAGAATTATGTAATAATCATGGATTTATGAATGTGGGTATATATGGCAATTATAGTACTTTGGATAGTATAAGTAAGAGTTTTAAAAGAAATGGTAATTCACTAAAAGATAATGACTTTTATATTTGGGCAGCAGGTGGACCTAATTATAAAGATGAAAGTAAATGGATTAATAAAGGATTTAAGTTAAGTGAACTTGAAGAGGTAACTGAAACAAGTAATAATGATTATACAATTTCTATGCAGCAAGTAACTAATGTATGTACTGATACTGGTGCCACAAATTCTATGGGCCACTGTGATGTAAGTTTCTTATATGATGAAAGTATGTTTAGTGATAATAGTGAAGTAGAAGATAAAGAAGAATACACTGAATATTTAGAAGTAGATTTAAATAAGTATAAAAATGTTCCTTATGAAACTATTATTCATGGAGTACAAAATTCTTTAACATTCTTTACTGCTTTAGGATATAGTGTATTATTTCTTAAGATTGTAGGTAAGAAATTAATATTATCAATTAAGAAACGTAAAATGATAAATGATGAAATTAAAAAGGAATTAAAAAAATAGAAGCATGAGATTTATGCTTCTTTTTGATTATAAATAATTAAGTGATGTTGACTTCTTGTACATGCAACATAATATAAATATCTTTCTTTATATGTAAATTGATTATCTTTTTCTGTATAGACAATAGTTGCATCATATTCAAGACCTTTTGCCATATATGAAGGTATTACTACTAGTTCACGACTAAATGCTTTTGAATTGTTCGCAATAAGAGTAAGTTCATTCATATCTTTCTTAAGTAGTTTATATATAGTTGCAGCTTCAGTATCTGTTTTTGTTATAATAGCAATACTTTTATTATCTTTCTTTAAATTCTTTATATCTTTGATAAGTTGTTCTTTTAAATTATCTTCGTATCTAAATTCAACTGGAATACTTGTATTTCTTCTAATTGCTGATACTAAGTTAAGTCCTAATATCTTATTTGCATGTTCTATTATTTCAGGACTAGATCTATATGTTTTATTAAGTTCTATATAGTTAACTGAATCAGTAAATACACTTTTAAGTTCATTAAGTGATTTATATTCATAATATGGATTTATTGTTTGATTAATATCTCCTAGTATTGTAAATTTACTTCTTTTAAGTATTTTCTTAAGCAACATATATTCTAAAATACTATAATCTTGTGCTTCATCAACTATTGTTTGTTCAATTAAGTAATCATTTCCTAAAAACATAAGTAAACTCTTCATATATACAAATAAACACGCATCTTCATATGAAATATCTTTTTCATCAAGTCTATTTATATAAGATTCTGGAAGTTCATGACCATAAATATCTATAAATTCTTTACTTCTAAAGAAATTCTTATATATTTCTTTCATATCAATACTTATATTTAATCTTTCTCTTAACCATTTTCTTATTTGTCTTGCTTTTGATTTATTATTTCTAAATTCTTGTTCAGCTATTTTTAATGATATTTCAGCTATTCTTTCAAGTAATGGAATACTACTATATCTTTCATTTAAATAATAATTTAGTTTTTCAAGTGGAACATATAATTCTCTATTGAATATTTCACTTGTGAATCTTGCTTTTTTAGTATAATTTTGTATATATTTTTCAATAACAGGTATTATTTCATTAGATTGTTTTAGTTTAATTAAATCTGTATAGAGTTCTTCTTTTTTATAATATCTTTCTATAAATGAAGTAAATGATTCAATATTTTTATATTCTTTTATGTATGCTTCTAAGAAATCACTAAATGTTGTTTCTTTAGTATTTTCTTCACCAAGTTCAGGAAGTACATTTGATATATATTCACTAAATATATGATTAGGTGCGAATATAAGTACTTTATCACTAGTTAAATTTTTAATCTTATAGAGTAGGAATGCTATTCTATGAAGTGCTACTGATGTTTTACCTGAACCAGCAATACCTTGAACAATTAAGTTTTTATCTTCTACATTTCTTATTATTGCATTTTGTTCAGCTTGAATAGTATTAACTATATTTTTCATATAATCATTATTTTTTCTTGTTAATACTTCTTGTAACATTTCATCTTGAATAGTAAGTTTTGAATCAAAAACTCTTTTAATTTTTGAATTTTCAATCGTAAATTGTCTTTTATTATGAAGATATCCTTCGATTATTCCACCAGGAGCACTATAACTACATTTACCATGTTCATAATCATAGAACACACTTGATATGGGACTTCTCCAGTCATAAATAACATTATCATTATCTTTAGTAAGGTAGGTTAGTCCAATATAAATATCTTTGTTACCTTCATCATCTTCAAAAGTTATTTTACCAAAATATGGACTATTTTGTATTTTATATAATTTCTTGTAATACTTAGCTTTCATTTCTAAGTCTTCAATTTCTTTGTCATTGTTTGAAAGTATAGTTTTCATTTCAGTAGGATCTAGTTCTGCTTTAGTATCCCAAATATACTTCTTAAATTCTTGTTGTTTTTCCTCATTGTCATATAAATCTTGAGCAAGAGCACTAATGTTCTCTCTTAAAAGTGTTGTAGTTAATTCTAGATGCTTTTCTTCTTTTTTTAATTCTTCTTCACTTAAATTCATTATAACCTCCTATAAATTCAAGCACACATCATTTATAAATTAACAAGCATGACAAAAATATTAGCAAAAAAATTACATATTTGTCAATAGTTTTGAATTGAATTTTATAATAAATTCAATTATAATTATATTATTAAGGTAAAAAGGATAGATATGGAAGAAAAAATTAAAAAATTTTGTAATATTAATGATGAAAATGTATTAATGATAGTTTTAGCTTTTATATCATTTTCAATAGGAATTTGGTCTAATTATAGACAACTTTGGCTTAAAAGTATAGGCTTTGATGTTGTTAGTATAAGTAGAATCTTATCAGTAGCATTAATATGCAGTGCTATGATATCATTTGTTATAAGTATATTTTCAACTAAAGTAAAGATTAAAAGCGTAACATTAATGTGTATCATATTTAGAGCTATAGCTCTTTCAATACTATTAGTAAATAGGAATACTTATATAATAAAGATATGTATGCTTCTAAGTATAATGTGTGATGTTATGTTCTCTATATCATATTATCCCTTATTATCAATTGTAAATAAAGGAGAAAGTGCTTATAGAAAACAAAATCTTATAAGTTATTTAGCTAAAGATACAGGCATTATATTTTGTGGTTTATTAGTTGGTATTACAATAGGTAATAGAATATTTGATTATAATTCATGTCTTTTTATAGCATTAATTTCATCATTAATGGGAGCATTTATATTAATACTCTTTAATCAAGATAAATATTACAAAAAAAGAAATGTTTTGCCAATCAAAAAAGCATTAAAAAATCTATATAAATCAAAAATAAATAATTATTTCTTATTTACACAACTTATTATGAATATATCATATGGTATTGTATTTGGAATAATGATGCTTATACTAACTAATTATATTAATTTTTCCGTATCAGTCGCATCTATATTTATTATAGTTTGTAACTTACTAGGAAGTATAGCTTGTTCTTTATTTATTAAGCATGGTAAAGATTTAAGCAATTATGCTAGTATATTTATTAAGTATGGCACTAGGGCACTTATTTATCTAATAGCGTTTTTAACTAATAATATAGTTTTCTTTGTAATTGCAATAATAGTAGCTCATATAACAGGTAGAATACTTGATGATAAAATAAATGGCGTTTATGTAAGAAAGATTGATACAAATAGTCAATTTCTATTTGGAAATATTAGATATTTTGTACTTAGTTTAGGAGAAGGAATAGGTACGTATTTAGCAGGATACCTAATACAAATATCATTTAGAAGTATATTTTTAGGTGCTGCGGTATTCACAATGTTACAAATAATATTATTTGTTAATTTAGGTAAAATAAAGGAGTGAAGTATATGAAAATAGATAAAAAATATATAGTAATAGCAGTATGTATTTTAATAGGTGGTGTGTTAACTGCTACATTAGCATTTATCGGACCAGATATTATCACAAATGGAACAATTAATCCAAATAATGTAGTAACAGGTAATCTAAAATTAAAGATAACTGATACAA
>OBKS01000032.1_pt1 | contig 140697 bp, 129 predicted proteins | sample 1517381 | NCBI WGS metagenome assembly OBKS01 (sample SAMN04571686, study PRJEB22368) | human gut metagenome | biome: human gut; material: stool | host: Homo sapiens | place: Luxembourg | collected 2012-08-03 | reverse complement strand
TATAACAAAAAATGTAGACCGTTTTTATATGTCTACATTTATATTACAACTTCAATTTATATCTATGATTTTTTCTTTCTGTTGTTTTTCTTTCTTTTTGTTGGGCTTACATAACCATTGTTTCTTCTTGATGAATTGTTTTTAGTAACATTACTTTTCTTTTTAACTGTATTTGTTTTTTTCTTAACTGTAGGTTTCTTCTTTTTGACTACTGCCTTACTGGCAGGGTTGGTCTTTTTAATTGGTTTACTTGGTTCTGAATTAATTATTTTATCAAACTTAGTATTTGAACTTAATTTAGATGAACCTTTTGTTTTTATTTCATATTTTTCTAATTTAGATAGAATTAACCAAAGTATTATAATAACTAATATTAATAGATAGAATGATATTAATGCAATCAATAAAATATCAATACCATCAAAAGATTTTTCCATAACCATCACCACACATAATCTTATTATATTATATTTTTCTTGAAAAATATAGCAATTTTACACATTTTTAACTTAAATTTTGTAAATAATTTGTTTGATAAGCAAATTTTTGGTATAATATTTACGAATATAGTAAAAGGAGGTCATACAATGAAGAAAAAAATCATGTTGTTAAGTTTTGTGACATTCTTTTTGTTTTGTTTAAATGTTAAAGCAGTTGGTTATACATATAGAGTTAAAATTATAAATAGTAAGGTTAATTTAAGAAATAATCCTGGTGGTAATGATGGTGTTAGAGTTGGTTTGTTATCAAAGAATGATTATTATATTTTAGTTGATGATAAATTGTATGATGATGAAAATAACCATAAAAGATGTAATGGTGGATGGTATCATATGACATATTATACTGATGTTGAAGGGTATGTATGTAGTGATGATGTTAAACTTGTTAAGTCATATAGTTCTGATGATATTGAAGCTTCGACGGATTGTGAGAAGGAACTAGCTAGTTTAGGTTTTCCATCAAGTTATTGGGGTGGTATTTGTAGTATTAAAGAGGATCATCCGACGTGGAATTTTCAACCAATAAAAATTAATTATAACTGGGTTGATGTAGTTGATAAAGAAAGTGTATGTGGAAGAAATTATATTCATTTAAGTGTTTATGATAAAGAGTTTTTGGATAAAACATGTACATCTACTTCGCCGGGGGGGTATGTTGCTCCGAGTCAAAAAGCTGTTGCTTATTACATGGATCCAAGAAATGCTTTTTCGGAAAAATATTTATTTCAATTTTTAGATCAATCATATGATGCTAGTTTGGAAAAAAGTTATCCGAATGCTGTTGAATCTATACTTAATGGTACTAGTTTTAATGATTATCACATTAATACTGGTGTTAGCCTAAGGGATGTAATATTAGCTAAAAGTGTTAATAAGGTAAGTCCGATTGCTATTGCATCAAAAATGAGAGTTGAACTTGGTACAGGAACTAATTTATATAATTTGTATTCTGGTACTTATGCAGAACAAAATGGCATATATTTAGGTTATTACAACTTCTTTAATTTTGGTGTTACTGATTCTTGTGTTGCTGAGTCTGGTACATCAGTGTGTGGTTTAAGTTATGCTTATCGAGCTGGTTGGAAGGGTGTTGATAATGCAGTTGAAGGTGGAATTGTTCAGTTTTCATCAGGTTATATTTTAAAAAATCAATATACTGGTTATCTTCAAAAGTTTAATGTTTTAGTAAATGATTTTGATAAACTTGGTACTCATCAATATATGACTAATTTAGCTGGTGCGATGAGTGAATCTAATACAGCATTTAATTCTTATAGTAAAAATAATTTATTGGGTATTGCTTTAAATTTTAAAATACCTGTTTATAATAATATGGGGGATACAATAAATAATAGTGCGAATGGTGCAGTTGATGATGGAGATAATTCTACGAAGCCAAGCGATATGGATATTCCTACGATTATAACTGGAAGTAAATTAAAAAGCTCATCTGATTATATATATGGATTTACGGTAGGTAGTGATGTTGCCACAGTTAAAGGTATTATTGAAGGTGTTGCTGGTAATAATACTGTAGTTATATATGATAGTAGTGATAATGAAATAAGTTCTGGTTTAATTGCAACTGGTCAAAAAATAAAGATAAGTAATAAAACTACATCACAAACATTTACAGTAGTAGTAAAGGGTGATACATCAGGTGATGGTGTTATAAACGCATTAGATTTATTACAAGTTCAAAAAAATATTTTGGATACATATAATTTAACGGGGGCTTATAAAGAAGCAGGTGATACATCAGGTGATGGTGTTATAAATGCATTGGATTTGTTACAAGTTCAAAAAAATATACTTGGGACTTATACAATAGATCAATAAGGAGGATTAAATGAAGAAAATTAAAGTAATATTGATTAGTTTATTTTGTCTTTTGGTAATACCAAAGACTGTGTTTGCTGCGAGTGGTAAAATAAATGTAAGTGGAACATCAACAGTTGTTGTTGGCAATAATGTAACTGTAACAGTTACTTTATCTAGTTCAACATTAATAGGTAGTTGGGAAATGTCACTTAATTATGATAAAAATTATTTGCAATTAAGGAGTGCCACTAGTGAAAGTAATGGTATTAGAATGGCTGCATCAACTGCTACTGGTGTTAAAAGTAAATCTTATACATTTACATTTAAAACATTAAAAAAAGGAAGTACTAGTGTAAGTGTTGGTGGTTATCTTGCATATGCTTATGCTGATTTAAGCGAAATATCTTTATCAAGTAATTCAAAAAAAATTAATATTATTACTCAGGCAGAGTTGGAAGCAAGTTATTCTAAAAATAATAATTTAGCATCTTTAGGTGTTGAAGGTTTTACTTTGACACCTGAGTTTAATGCAAATACTTTAGAGTATTCTGTTATTGTACCAGAAGATACTAAGAATGTAAATATAACAGGTACTGTTCAAGATAAAAAAGCAAGTATAACTGGTGTTGGTGTTCAACAAGTTAATCAAGGTAATAATAAATTTTTAGTTACTGTTAAGGCTGAGAATGGATCTGAAAAAACATATACAATAAATGTTGATGTAAAAGATGAAAATCCAATTGAAGTAACTGTGGGGGATAAAAAATATACAGTAGTTAAAATAAAAGAAAATTTACCAATAGCTAGTTTATATAATGAATATAGTATTAAGATAAATGAATTCGATATACCTGCATATAAAAATGATTATACTGGGTTAGTACTTGTAGGTTTAAAAGATACTGATGGTAATATATCATTATTTATATATGATGATGAAAATAATAGTTATAAAGAATATAGTGAGTTAAAATCAAGTCAAATTACAATATATCCATTAAAACCAGAAGAGAATGTTGAAGGGTATAAAAAGGGTAATGTTAAGATACAAGATATTGATGTTGAAGGTTTTTATTTAAATGAAGATTCTGATTTTTTTGTTATATATGGTGTTAATGTAGAAACTGGGGATAAAGGTTTTTATATGTATGATAAAAAGATGCAAACTTTAATAAAGTATAATGATGAATTAAGTAGTTTATTAAGTGAAAAAATTAAGTTATATACTTATATTATTATTGGTTTTATTTCTTTATCTGTAGTTATGTTAATAATTATTATTGTTCTTGTTTGTAAAAAAGGTAAGAAGAAAAAAAGAGGTAAAGATAAAGAAAAAGTAGTTGAAGAAAAGATTAAGAAAGATGATAAGAATGAGATTATAGAGATGTAAGTGTTATTTTGTTGAAATATTTTTAAAATTGTGTTATTCTATTGTGACAAAAGGAGGTTTGTGTTGAAAAAATATAATGTTTATAAAGAAAATATAGATTTTATTGTTGATGAAACAGTTAAGAATTTAACTGGTAGTAGAACTAAAAAATTAGCTTTAGTAGGCAAAAATAAACTTAAGGCAATGCTAAAATACAATAAGTATGAAGGATGTACTGAATTAGCATCAGAAAAGTTGTCATATGAAATAGCAAAATTTTTAAATTTAAAATGTGCCAGAGTTGAATTGGCTAAGGATAGTAATAATGTGCCAGCAATTTTAAATTATTATTTCTTGAACGATATTGATGAACATATGGATGCTTTATATTTTTTGCGTAAATTAGGAGATAATAGAAAAGAGTATTTAAAACTAGATAATATTATTTTGGCGATTAACTCTATTAATAAAGAAATGTTAGTGGATTTTTTAAAAATTATGGTTTTTGATAGTTTGGTTGGTGAACAAGATAGACATGAAGAAAATTGGGGTATAACGTCGACTGAGAAAGGTGTTGAATTATCACCAATTTATGATAATGGATGTAATCTTTTAAGAGACCAATATGCTAATTTAGATCAATTTCTGAATAATCATTTTAAAATGATAAATTATATAAATAGAAGTACTTGTTTTATATATAATAACAATGGTAAGAAATATAAACATTTTGATTTAATTGATGAATTGCTCTTAAGATTTCATTCAGAAATGAAAACTATAATTAAAAGCTTTGAACGATTAAGTGATAGTTGCATTGAAAATATCGTTAATGCTGTGCCAGATGAATATTTGACAGATAAACACAAACTTTGTATAATTCTTTTTATTGAAGAAAGAAGAAATATATTATTAAGTAAGATAGAAGGTGAATAATTATGGAAAGTTTATTATTAATTTGGAAAGATCCAAAAACAAGAACTAGATATAAAATTGGAAGATTGGAAAAGAATGAAGAAAATTTTATTTTTGAATATGTTGATCCTGAGTTGTCAACTGCTTTAAGAAATAAGTTTACTATTTATCCAGGTTTTCCCGATTTAAATAAAGTTTATGTTGCACCAGATTTGTTTCCTAATATTTCAGGTAGGCTTCCTAATAAAACTAGAAATGATTATATTGAAATTTTGAATTTTTATGATTTAGATAAAAGTGCTAGTGATTTTGAAATCTTGAAAAAAACTAGGGGTAGATTAATTACTGATAATTTTGAATTTGTGCCAGCGTTTAATAAAAATAAATTAGAGTTTGAAGTAGCCGGAACAAGATATAGTAAACAATTGGAAAAGTATAAAAAGTTAATAACTGTTAATTTGGATTTAAGTTTAGAATTAACTAATTATAATGGAGAGCCCGCGATTAAAATTATTACGAATGTTGATAATAAAAAAATTGAACTTGGTTATGTTCCTAGATATTATGCTAAGGAAATTGCAGATTTATTAGAAAATGGTGTTAAATATTCAGCTATGATTAAAAATGTTCGTTTTAATCAATATAATCCAGATGAACATATTACTGCAGTAGTTAAGTTATTATTTGATTAAGCGTTGCTATTTAGTGATGCTTTTTTTGTCTTTTTTTGAAAAATCTTTTGCAAAATTTGTGATTTTTCCCTGAAGTCCTGGAAAAAAATTTTTTGATGGTTAAAAATATTATGTAAAATTATGTAAATGGTGTAATTTAAATTAAATCAAAATGTAAAATAAAGCTTTCAATTTGACGTTTTTGGGTTTTCTTCCTTGCTTAATTAATTATTGTCAAATTTGTGTAAATTGATATGTTTATTTTGATTAATATGTGTTATAGTAATTAATCAAGGAGGTTTATATGCAAGAGATATATATTAATTTAGATGATTCAGGTAAGCTTTCGGTACATGAAAGTGTTAGTGTTTATGGAGGTATATTGTTTTTATCAAAAAAAGAAAAGGATAAATTTATTACTCAATATAGAAGTATAATTAAAGATATTAAATGTAAATATTGTTCTAATAAGGATAATTGTAATAAAAATTGTCCAGAGATTAAGAATACTAATATTAAAAATAGTGATAAAAGAAGGATAATGAACTATATAAAGAAATACTTTATTATTGGACTTATTATTAATAATGATAAAGTTTATGTACATATTATAAATGATAAAAAAGCCAAGGGAAGGTTCCTTGACTATGGGTTAAGAAGAATGATTAAAGAAGTAATAAATGAACAAATTAAAAATAATAATATAGATTCGTATAGACCACTTAAAGTTATAATAAATATAGATGAACAAAGTACTAAAAGTAATGGGTATTATAACTTACAGGATGGACTTATGGAAGAGTTAAAATATGGTATTAAGAATTTTAATTATGATAATGTATTTACTCCGATTGTTCATGATAAATTAGATTTACATATTAAATATCAAGATTCTAGTAAGAGTTATTTAGTTCAGGCAGCTGATTTAATATCAGGGACTATTAGAAGAATGGTTTTAAATGAAGATGATGTAAATGAGTTTTTAAATTTTAAAATTATTTTGCCATGAAAAAAAGCTACATAATTGCAGCTTTATTCCAGTTAGTATGGTGTACTTACATTACACTTAATTTAAATAAATCATTATCTAACTATCGACCTGACGAGATTTTATCTCCGGTATTGATATAATACTATAAAAGTATTTAGTTGTCAATTGTATTTTTTGTCAATATAGTTTATAATATTAAAAAGAGAGGGAAGTACATGAAATTAATAGTGAATGGTCATAATGTATATATAATTTTGTTAGTTACTTTTTTAACTAGTTTAATATTGGTACCAATTGTTAAAAAAATTGCATTACATGTTGGTGCAATGGATATGCCAAATAAAAGAAAGGTTCATAAAGTTCCGATGCCTAGATTAGGTGGACTTGCCATATATTTTTCGTTTTTACTTGGGTATATCTTATATGGGGAAATTAATACTCAGATGATATCTATTTTAATATCAAGTTTTTTACTTGTTATTGTGGGTATTTTTGATGATATTAAACCTGTTAGAGCAAGATATAAATTAGTGGTTCAAATAATTGCTGCCGCTATTGTAGTTATTTATGGTGAGTTAGCTTTTCATGAAATTTCTTTTTTAGGTTTAAAGTTTTATTTTGCACCATGGTTTAATGACTTTTTAGCTATATTTTTTATAGTAGGTATTACAAATGCTATTAATTTGATTGATGGATTAGATGGACTTGCTAGTGGTATTAGTGCGATATATTTTTTAACAATTGCTATTATTGCTATTATTTTAAATAGATTAGGTGGTTTAGATATTGTTTTATCTTTGATTATGCTTGGAGCAACACTTGGATTTTTAGTTCATAATTTTCCACCAGCAAAGATATTTATGGGAGATACTGGTAGTTTGTTTTTAGGTTTTATGATATCTGTTATTGCTTTACTTGGATATAAAATTACAACATTTACTTCATTAATTGTACCTGTAGTTATTTTAGCAATTCCTATTTTTGATACATTGTTTGCTATTTTAAGAAGATTATTAAAGGGACAAAATATTGGAGAAGCTGATAAAGAACATTTTCATCATCAACTTCTTAAAATGAAGTATAGCCCAACAGCAAGTATTTTAATTATTTATGCAATAGATATATCTTTTGCAACAATATCAATATTTTTTATACTTGGGGATAATCAAATTGCAATTGCTCTATATATCTTGTTGATGATATTACTTATGTTTATTGTTTTAAAAACAGATATATTGTTTGATCATAAAAAGAAAAAAAGAAAATGAGGTAGTAATATGAAAGAGAGAAAAAATGTAAAAAATATAATAGAAAATGTAACTGTTTTCTTTCTTTTTTTATTGCCTTTGTTTAGTACAGTATTTTTATATAATAAAATATCTACCTTGATACAAATTATATTTGTATTTTTATTACTTTTTGTTACATTAATATTATATAAAGATTCTAGAAAGAATATTAAATGGATGATTCTTTATTATGTGTTATGTTTAATTTATCTTGGGGTAAGTTTTTATCATCAAGAGTATTTTAAAAGTTTATTACCTAGTAGTTATGGTTTTAATATAGTTAGTGAATTACTTACGATATTAAAGTTAATTACACCGATTACATTTATTTATTCATTATATTATATAAAATTGCCTTTTAAAAAGTATATGTTGGTATTAAAAGTATGGTGTATATTATTTGCAGGTTCAATAGTTTTAACTAATATATTTAAAATAAGTTTAGGTTCATATAGTGATACATTTATAACTAAGAATATATTTGAATGGAATAAGTATAATTATTATAAATATACCGCTAGTAAAGGTTATTTTATGTATGCTAATCAAGTATCAGCATTATGTATAATATTTTTGTTAATGTTTATATATGATTACTTATATAATAGTAAAAAAAGTATTATATATGTCTTATTAGTTAGTTTAGCTATGCTTATGTTAGGTACTAGAGTATCTACTTTAGGGGGTTTACTTACTTTAGTGTTTGCGATAATATTTTATTTTATTATAAATATTTTTAATAAAATATGTATAAAGAAAAGAATATATATACTGGTAATACCAGTGCTTGGATGGGTTTTATTATTACAAGTAAGTCCATATAATAATAGAAGCATAGAACTTAATAGAAGTATAAATAGACATATGGATGATACATCCATAGTAGATGATAAAGCTATAGTTATGGATGATACATCCATGGATGTAGATAAAACAAAATATGTATATCAAAACTATAATAAAGATTATTTACCAAAAGTTTTTTTTGAAAAGTATTATCCGATTAAATATGATGAAGAGTTTTGGTATAACTTTGTTAAAAATAATAGTATAGATAAAATTAATTATAGATATATAGAAAAAAGTATAATAAGAAGAGTAGTAGAGGTAAATAATAATGCATTAGATAAATATATTGGTATAGGTAATACAAGAATACAAAATATAGTTAATATAGAAAGTGATTTTTATTTACATTATTATGCTTTTGGTATTATTGGAAGTATTATTTTACTTGTTATTTATTTGATATTATTTATTTATACATTTAATAATTTTGTAAAAATACAAAATTATTATGCATTTATAATGTTATCATGTGTGGTGTTGTTTTTATTCTCTGCATTTTTAACCGGTAATATAATTAATTCAATTAATGCAGTATTGCCATTTATTTTTGTTGTAAGTGGGGTTATTTATGAAGGAAAGATTGAAAAAGATGGTGTTTGCTGATACAATATACTTATAATTTGGAAGTGGAGTGTTAATTATGAAATTCTTTATAGGATATTTTAGAAAGTGCGATTTGTTGACCATGCTTGGTACTGCTTTAGCTTTTTGCGGAATTTATTTTGCTTGTTTACAACATTTTACTATTGCAATTTTTTGTTTAGTTTTATGTGGAATTTGTGATTCATTTGATGGACCATTAGCAAGAAAATATGAATATAATAAAAGTCAAAAAGAGTATGGTGTTCAGTTAGATACAGTATCTGATGTTATTTGCTTTGGAGTTTTTCCGGCATTATTAACGGTTCTTATGTCTAATCAATCTAAGATTGTGCTACTTTTTTGTATCTTTTATTTATTGTGTGGGGTAATAAGACTTGCATATTTTAATATGTTGTATGTTACAAAAACTGGTAAGAATGGTGAGTATATTGGATTACCAATTACTACGATTGCCTTAGTTTATCCGATTATATTTTTAATTTTAAGATTTATTAATTATAGTTTAATTGGTAAGGTTATGCCATTTATATTGTTAATAATGGGGTTCTTATTTATTTTAAAATTTAAAATAAATAAACCTGATATTCCCAAAATTACTAGAAAAATATTTAATAAATATACAGTTAATTTAGTGTTCTTTCCAATGTTTTTGATTTTTGGAAGTGATTTAGTTTATGCGTTAAATAATAATGCTTTGATAGCTGCAATTTCTCATTCTATTAATAATGTTATAAGTTATCCTTTGGCTTTTATTTATTTGTATTTGTTAGTAGTATTAATTTATTCTTTTATTAATTTATTGTTTAAAAGAAGTATATGGGCAAAAATTATATTAGTTATTTTATTTGGAATTTTTCTTTTGGTTAACGATATTAAATTCCATATAATGGGTATACCAATTGAATTGTCTGATGTTAATTATTTGAATCCTGATAATATAAAGATGATGGGAAATGCAACATCTACGATAGGTAATTGGATATTTGTAAATATTTTAAAAATTATTATTTTTGTTTTATTTGGTTTGGTGTTTATAATTAAAGATAAAAACATGGTTTTGGATTTTAATAGTAAGAAAAAGAGAATGATTATTAGTATTGTATGTGTTGTAATATTCATTTTCCAATCTTTAATTATTACTAAGTGGAATAATGTAATTATTAAAGGAATTTATCATACAAGTAAATCTGAATTAAATGAATTTTATTCTGCAGCTGATTTTAGTGATGAATTTGGTCTTATTCAGGGAATTATTATTAGTGATGTAAGTAAAAAAGCTTCAGAGCCCGATGGATATGATTCAAAAGAAGTTGTTAAATTATTAAATGATGCTAGTAATAATAAGAGTAAAATTAATTGGGGTAAAGCAAATGTAGTGTTTATTTTATCTGAAAGTTTTAGTGATTTGCAAAATGTTGATGAAATTAAATTTGATAAAGAGCTAATGCCTGAGATTAAAAATTTTGAAAAAAGTGATAATTCTATGGTGTTTGATTTATTAGTTCCAACGTTTGGTGGTGTTAGCGTTAATACGGAGTTTGAAATTTTAACTGGTGCTTCATTATCATTTTGGAATTCTGGTTTTATTCCTTTTACACAATATTATAATGATTATAGTGGGGAAGTAGCTCCGAATATAATTGCTGAATTTAATAATAATGGATATACTACAATGTATTTAACACCATGGGGTGATACTTCATATAATAGTAGAAGAAATTATACTTGGTTTGGAACTGATGAATTAATTTATGATGTTAATTTATCTGGTGAAAATAAAGGTGATTATTATTCTGATAAATCTTTAATGGAAGATATTTATAATCAATTGAAAGATACTAGTGTTGATAATTATAAGTTTATTATGTCTGCTTCTGGTCAAAATCATTTTCCATACAATAAAGGAAAATATGATAAGTATGATATTAATGTTGTAAAGAGTTCTTTTAATAAAAGTTCTACAGAAATTTTGAAAAATTATGCTCAAGGAGTATACGATGCTTCAAAAGAATTATATAATTTATATAAAATGATTCAGAAGTTAGATGTGCCTACGATTGTTGTATTTTTTGGTGATCATTTACCTTATACAGTTGATAATGGGGGATTTAATTCTTATTTATCATCAAATTATTTTAATACTGATGATAAAACTTTAAATAATTTAAGAAAATATACTACGAAAGCTGTGATATTTTCAAATTATGAAATTGAATGTGAAGATATTGATTATTTAAATGCTAGTTTTCTTGGTGCTTATGTTTTAAATAACATGGATTTAAATATTTCTAATTATTTTAAATATTTAGATAGTGTTAGAAAAGTTGTTCCTGCATTTAATAGAGATGGCGTTGTAAATGATAAAAAGATTACTAAATTTTCTGATGTAAATACTAATATTATGTCTGTTATTAATAATTACAAGTATGTTCAACATGGAAGTTTTTATGAATTTATTAAGTAATAAAAAATTTATTAAATATGTTTTGTTTTCATTTTTAACTACTTTTATAAATGTTGTTCTTTATTTAATTACTTGTAGCTTTTTAACTAAAAATATTATAATATGTAATGCGGTTGCTTATGGTGCATCAATATCTTTGTCATTTAAATTAAATTTTAAATACGTATATAAGTGTCAAACGAAACAGTATAAAAAACAAGTTCTGCTTTATTTATTTAGTAAAATTCTGTCATACTTTTTAGATTCATTAGTTTTAATTATTTTGGATAAGTATTGCAGTATTCTACCATTTTTTGAAAAAATAATATCTAATGCATCAACTTGTGTATTAAATTATATAATTGGAGATAAAATAATATTTAAAAATAAGGAAATTAACTAAGAAAGGTTGATATTTATCAACCTTTTTTGTTATAATATCAATTGAAAGGATTATTGATATGAATAAAGTTATTAACAATTTTAAATATACTTATCATAAGTATGGTTTCTTATTACAACAATTAGTATCAAGAGATTTTAAAGTTAAATACAAAAGGAGTGTTTTGGGTGTTTTTTGGAGTTTGTTATATCCAGTATTAATGATGGCTGTTATGGCTATAGTTTTTTCCAACGTGTTTAAGTTTTCAACACCGGGGGTTAGTTACTTAGCATTTTTACAAATTGGGTTAACATATTTTAATTATTTTAGTGAAGCATCTAATTTAGCTATGAGTAGTGTTGTTGCTAATTTTGGGTTAATTAATAAAGTATATTTACCAAAGTACATATTTCCATTTTCTAAATGTGTCTTTGTAGGTATTAACTTTTTACTTACATTGATTCCTTTGTATGCAGTAATACTTCTTACTGGTACAGGTTTATGTTGGTGGCATTTATTATTACCATTCTCATTCTTATGTTTATTTATGTTTACTGTAGGTATGGGATTTATTTTATCAACAATTGCCGTATTCTTACGTGATATGTTTTATATCTATGGTATTATTATTACAATTTGGACATATTTAACTCCGATTATGTATGATTTAACTATATTAAATCCAACATTTGCATTTGTTTTGAAGTTTAATCCATTATATCAATATATTAATTTTGCTAGAACAATTATCCTTTATCATAATTGTCCAACACTTGGACAATTTGCAGGATGCTTTATCTCAGCTTTAGTAGTATTTGTAATTGGTATTGTTGTGTTTAAGAAAAAACAAGATAAATTTATCTATTATGTTTAAGGGGTGAAGATATGAAAGATAATATAATGATTGAAGTTAATGATGTTTCAATGAGATTTAATTTAGGAATAGAAAAAGGTTTTTCATTGAAACAAGGATTTGTTGATTTATTTAACAAGGAAAAAAGAAAGAATAAAAAGAAAAATGAATTCTGGGCTTTAAAAGATGTTGACTTTAAAGTTAATAAAGGTGAAGTTGTGGGATTCATTGGATCAAATGGAGCTGGTAAGTCAACACTTTTAAAGGTGGTAGCTGGAGTTATGAAACCAACTAAGGGATGTGTTAAAGCTTATGGTAATATTTGTCCGATGATAGAGCTTGGTGCAGGATTTGATATGGATTTAACTGCTCGTGAAAATATTTATTTAAATGGGGCAGTAATGGGTTATTCAAAAGAATTAATTGATGCTAAGTTTAATGATATTGTGGAGTTTTCTGAGCTTCATGAATTCTTAGATGTACCAGTTAAGAATTTTTCATCAGGTATGGTTGCAAGGTTAGCATTTTCTGTTGCAACTATCGTTGAACCGGAAATACTTATTGTAGATGAAATATTATCTGTTGGAGATATAGCATTTCAAGCAAAAAGTGAAGCTAAGATGAGAAGTATGATTGGGGGAGGAACTACGGTATTATTTGTATCACATTCAATTGAACAAATAAAGAAGATGTGCGATAGAGTTATTTGGATAGAACATGGGGTTGTTCAAAAAATAGGTGGAAAAGCTGTGTGTGATGAATATGTAAAATTTATGGAAGGAAAGTAGATGTTTTATGAATAAGGTTTTGTTGAGTAGTTTTTTGAATGTTAGAAAAAGGATTAAAAACAATAAATCTATTGTTATTGTTGCTCCGTATTTTAATGAAGAACGTTTAAAAGATGGTTATTATAAGAGGGTAAAAGCTGTAGATGAATTATTTAAAGATTTTTATAAGGTTTATGTTACCTATGAAACAAATAGTACTTCATTGGTGTTTGAGGAATATCCAGAAAAAAATACAACTGTTATAAGATATTTGCCGGGTTCTAAAAAACAAACTGCGGCAATTGCACTACTTATGATGGCTTGTGGAAAGATTTATTGCCATTCTGTTTGGCAAGCTAAGAAAAAGTTTTATAAATTACCAGGTGTAAAAGTATATGTTGATGTTCATGGTGTTGTGCCAGAAGAAGAAACTTTATATGGTAGATATGAAGATGCTCAAATGTATGGTGATATTGAAGAAGTTACTGTAGAAAAAGCAGAGTGCTTGATTTGTGTTACTAACAAAATTAAAGAACATTTACAAGAAAAATATGGTGATAAGTTTAAAGCAAAAACAATCATAATGCCTATTTTTGATAGTAATTTATCACAGTACGACGTAAAAGTTCCTGATAATAAAGAATTAGTTGATGGTAAACCTGTTGTTATTTATGCTGGTGGTATTATGAAATGGCAAAAGATAGAATTGATGCAAGAATCCATTCATAAATGTATTAATATTGCTAATTTTATGGTTTATTGTCCTAATCCAAAAGAGTTCTGGGCAACATGGAAATATACAAAACCTAAAAACTTAGTAGTAGGTTCTAAATCTTATCAAGATTTGTGTAAAGATGTATATATGAAAGCTCATTATGGATATGTTTTGAGAGATGATATAACTGTTAATAATGTTGCATGCCCAACTAAAATAGCGGATTATTTTAAATATAGAATTGTACCTATTGTTAGTAGTCCAAGGATTGGCGATTTTATTGATTTAGGTATGAAGTACATTACATTAGATGATTTTAATGCTGGAAAGCTATTGAGTAAAAAAGAACTAAAAGAGATAGCTGATAATAATGAATTGGTATTAAAAAAATATGTTGCTATCCACGAAAATGGTAAAAAGGAATTTTTAAAAATGTTTAATGGGGGTAAATAATGAAAAAAATTTTTAGAAAAATTATAAAATTATTTAGATTTATTGGTGCTTTATTTTATCTTCTTTATTATAGAATAAAATATATTGGAAAAGAAAAAGGAGTTGCTCAAGTTGTTGAATCTTTTAATAGTGGTGGGTTAGAACAAGTTGCTGCGAATATTTATAAAGCATTTAAAAATAATGGAGATGTATCAAAAGTAATTTGTATTAGTAATACAACTGGACCAATGTTTGAACAAATTTATACTCCGAAAGATATAAGAATTATTTACTATGATATTGTTGAAATGATTAAGTTTTGTGCTAAAAATAATATTGGTACTTTAATATTTCATTTTACTACATTTCATATGATTTTATTCAAGTTATTAGGTTTTAAAAATTATTATATTATTCATAATACTTATATTTGGTATACAGATAATGAGTGGAGAAATTTAAAGATTAAATTAAGATTTGTCACTGGTATTATAGCTGTATCTGAATGGTGTAAAGAATATTTTTCTAAGAAAACTGGATACAAAAATATCAAAGTAATATTAAATGGTATTGATTTTAAAAATTTAGATAATGGAGAAATATCTTCAATAACGAGAAAAAGTTTAAAAATTAAAGACAACGATATAACTTGCTTAACAATTGGTGGATATACTTCAGGAAAACATCAAATGGAAATTGTCGGTATAGCAGAAGAAGTTATAAAAATAAATAAAAACATTAAATTTATTGTAGCTGGTCCTGTGTTAGATGAAAAGTTATATAAGAAATTTGTTAATGCTGTTGATAAATCAAAAGCAAAAAACAATATTATAATTTTAAATTATATTCCTCAAGAAGAGATAGGTGATTTTATCCTTAATAATTGTGATATTTATTTACAACCTTCTATTCATGAAGCGGGTGTTCCTCTTACGGTAATGGAGGCTTTGCTAAAGGGAAAACCTGTTGTTATGACTGATTTTATGTTAAATAAGACTTTTCCAGTTAGTGATAGAATTGTTGGTGTTATACCTCCATATGATGATATTCTTAAAATTACAACAGTAGAAGCATATAATATGAGTTTGAAAAAAAGTGATAGATCTACTGATAAATTTGTAGAGGCTATTATAATCATATCTAAAAATCTTGATAAATATAAAAATATAAATAGAAATGAATATCAATTTTTGAGTTTAGAAAGAATGTCTAAAGAATATATAGATTATATAAAAAAATAGAAGTGGAGTGGAAAATATGTCAACAATTAATTATAAAATTAGAAGAGGTGTAGAAGTTTTAGTTAATGAAGGACCTAAGTCATTAATTAATAAAATTAATAATTCAAGAAAGAATGTTATTCCTACTAAAACACCTCTTGAACAGCTATCAACAATTAAATTTAAACCTGGATATATTGATGTTATATTAGAATCTGGTATTGAAAAAGATTTAATGTTAAAAAAAATGTCTAAGTTTAAGTTGAAATATAATGTTTTTGAAATGAACAAGGATATAAACGATTATACATTAAAAAATGTTTTTGTGGATAGAGCTTTTGTTTATGTTTATAAGAATAAAGAGAGTGATTTAAAAAATGCTTTTAATATGTTTTGGAATGATAATTTAGAAGATTATGTAAATAATTTATCTAAAACACTCAATGGTTTAAAGTTATTTGCAAATTACAATATTGAAAATGCTATTAGTGTTAAAACTTCAACATTTTTCAATTTTAAGGGAACTAATTATTATTCAGGTGGTGCTGAAAGATACTTACTTGATTTATATGATGTTTGCAAAGATGTGGGAATTAATTTAAATATTTATCAACATGGAGAAATACCTTTTATAAGAAAATATAAAAATATAAATGTAATAGGATTGTGTTCTGGTGATAATATAGATTTTAGTTATAGATTTATTGATAATCAAACTAAAAAATATATTTATCATACTTATAATAATACTCAATTACATATATATTCTGCTTTTCAAGAATGTTATCCTAATCATATAGGTCCATCTATTGGTATAAGTCATGGAGTTAGTTGGGATAATAAGTTGAATCATTATAGTTATGGTAAAGATTTCTTTTGGGATAATAAAAAAATATATTTAGATGGAGCTTATTTTTGTGATAAATTAGTTTCTGTCGATACCAATACTGCTAATTGGTTTCAAACTGTTGATTATGATTTAGGAACTAGAAAATTTCATGTTATACCTAATTATGTAAATGTTTCTGAATTTTCTCCTAGAGATAATTATTTGGAAAAAAGTGATAAAATCGTTATTACATATCCTAGAAGATTATATGAACCTCGTGGTCTTTATATTGTTTTAGATATTGTGGAAGATATTTTAAATAAATATGATAATGTTGAATTTCATTTTGTAGGTAAAGGTTTTGAAGTTGATACAAAAAATATAGATGAAATGATTGAAAAATATCCTGATAAAATTAAAAGATATAGTATGCCCCCAGAAAAAATGAAAGAAGTTTATAAATATAGTGATATTAGTTTGATACCAACTCAATATAGTGAAGGGACATCTTTATCATGTTTAGAAGCTATGGCTAGTGGCAATTTGGTTATTGCTACACGTATTGGAGGTTTAACCGATTTAGTATTTAATGGTTACAATGGATATATGATTGAGCCTTCTGCAGAATCATTAAAGGAAACATTAATTAAAGTGTTAAATGATTATGATAATCAAAAACAAATTAGACAAAATGGTATAGAAGTTGCTAAGTCTTTTAATAAGGATATTTGGAGAGAAAAATGGACTAAAGAAATATTAAGTTTTGGGTTAAAGAAGAAGTCAAAAAATAATGAACTTGTAGAATTTTATGTTAATAGTCTAGATGATTTAAATGAAAATGATTTTAAATTAATCAAGAAAGAACTTTTAAATAATAATCTTGTTTATATTAGAGTTCCTGAAATAGACGAAGATATTTCATTTGGTTTATTACAAATTGTTAGTCAAGATGAGGAAATTGTTAGTGAAGCTTCAAGAATATTTAAAAAGAAAAATGCCATAATAAAAAATGATAGAAGTGAAAAAATTTTTGAAATATAGGTGATTTAATGAAGATATTAGTTGTTTGTGATAATTATTCTAAAGGGGGATTGGAGACTCAAATAAATACATATTATAATAATCTTTCTTTAGGTAATAAAATGATTTTTGCTTTTGGAAATTATACTAAAACTGATTTATTAAAAAATGCGAATATATATGATGGTTTTCATTTTTCTTATAATGATACTATTAAAGATTTTTGTAATGATGTAGAAAGACTTGTTGAAATAATTCAAAAAGAAAAAATAGATGTTATACATGTTCATCCTTATTATGGATACTTTGCAGCTTTGTTTGCAAGTCAAATAACGAAAGTTAAAATGGTGTATTCTTATCATGGTATTGGAAGTTACAATTTTGCAAAAACCAATATCAGTCAACCTATATTTCTTTATGCATTTGAGTGTGGAGCTGTTGCCAAAGTTTTATCTGTAAGTAAAATAGGTGTTGATTGTTTTAAAAATTTTGAATATGAAAATGCTTTATTACTTGAAAATCCTATTGACTTTAAAAAATTTCCTGTTATTAAATATATAAAGAATAATAAATGGTTGCTTGTTTCTAGAATTGATAGTGATAAAATAGATGAAATAAAACTTATTATTAGTAAAATGAATGATTATGATATTGAACAAATAGATATTATTGGTGATGGTAGTGAGTTCGATAATTTGAATAGATTTATTACAGATAATAAATTGAATGATAAAATTTATTTGAAAGGATATTCTGATAATATATATGAAGAAGCTAATGGTGGATATAATGGTATTATTGGAATTGGTAGAGTTGTTTTGGAGTCCCTTGCTATGAAAATGCCATGTATATTAATTGGTAATAATAAAATAACTGGTTATGTAAATAAAAAAATATATGATGAAGTCAAAGATATTAATTTTATAAATAGAACTATAAATGATATAAATAATAAAATGATAAATGATAGGGAAATTGATCAAATTTATTTGGATATAAAAAACAATTTTAGTATTAATGTTGTTATAAAAGAATATTTGGATATACTTAAAAATTCTAAAAGTATATATATGAATAATTTAGTTGAACTTTATAAAGGTATTTGTGAACTTAATAAAAATACTGATTTGCAAAAATGTTATTTCCATAAAGAAAGATTTGTGTATAATTTAGTTGAAAAATATATTAATAAATTTAGTGTTAAAAATGCCATTAATAATATTTTTGTGAATGCAAATTTGGTTTATGAATTATATGATTTAACTGCTTATAGAATGAATGAAGAAAAGGAGAATAAAAATGATTAAAGTAATGAGTATATTTGGAACTAGACCTGAAGCTATAAAAATGGCTCCACTAGTTAAAGAATTAGAAAAAAGAAAAAATATAGAAAGTATAGTATGTGTAACAGCTCAACATAGAGAAATGTTAGATCAAGTTCTTGAAACATTTGATATTAAACCTGATTATGATTTAAATATTATGAAACAAGGTCAAACACTTGCTGATGTTACAACTAGAGCATTAACTGGTTTAGAAGAAGTTATTAAAGAAGCAAGACCTGATATTGTCTTGGTTCATGGAGATACCACTACAACATTTGCCGGTGCTTTAGCTGCTTTTTATAATCAAGTTGCAATAGGTCATGTTGAAGCTGGTCTTAGAACTGATAATAAATATTCACCATATCCAGAAGAAATGAATAGACAAATGGTTGATAGATTAAGCGATATGTATTTTGCACCAACAGAAATTAGTAAAAATAATTTGTTAAAAGAAAATATTAATGAAAGTAAAATATATATTACTGGAAATACTGCTATTGATGCAATGAGTACAACTGTTGATAAAAATTATACACATAAAGAACTTGAATGGATTAAACCAGGTGAGAGAATGATTTTGCTTACTGCTCATAGAAGAGAAAATTTAGGTGAACCAATGCGTCATATATTTAAAGCAATAAAAAGGATTGTTGATGAATTTGATGATGTTAAAGTTATTTATCCGATTCATATGAATCCAAAAGTACGTGAAGTTGCTAATGAAGTATTTGATGGAGATGATAAAGTTAAATTAATTGAACCACTTGAAGTATTTGATTTTCATAATTTTCAAAATAAATCTTACATTATCCTAACTGATAGCGGAGGAATTCAAGAAGAAGCTCCGAGCTTAGGTAAACCAGTATTAGTTTTAAGAGATACAACAGAAAGACCTGAAGGTATTAGTGCTGGTACTTTAAAACTAGTTGGTACTGATGAAGATATAATTTATGAAGAAACAAAAAGACTTCTTACTGATAGTAAGGAATATGAAAGAATGAGTAAAGCATCTAATCCATATGGTGATGGTCATGCAAGTGAAAGAATTGTTGATGCTATAGTTGAATATTTTAATAAACAGTAAAGTAATGAAGAAATTCATTGCTTTTTATTATTCCTTTCACTTTTTATTAATTTTATTGTATTTAATTGCTTTACCATGTTATAATAATGTTGTATAAATGAAAGGATTAAATATGAATAAGTTAAAGAAATTATGTAATCATGTTAAAGAATATGGTTTGGTTAAAACTATTAAATGGGTTTATAAATATATTGCATTAAAAATAAATCATTTAAGTGTTAAGAATATTGATTTTGTTGATGTAGAAAATGATAGTGATAGTAAAGAATTTGGTTATCTAAAAGAATTACCAAATATATTTATTGTTGCAAGTATTCCGTATTATGATATTGGAGCTGGTCAAAGATGTTCTCAACTTGCAAAGACTTTCAATAAAATGGGGTATAATGTTAATTATTTATATGCTTATAAGTCTAGTGAAAATACTAAGTTTAGTATTGAGATGCCTATGTCTAGTCATATATTTATTGACGATAAAATAATAGATAATATTAAAGATAAAGTACATGAAAATGATTTGTTTATATTTGAGTCACCATGTAAAAAATTTAGCAAAATTTTAGATTATGCTGTTAACTCTAAATGTAATATTGTTTATGAAAGTATTGATAATTGGGAAACTAGTTTAGGTAATGGAATATATGATGAAGATATGTTATATAGACTTCTTGCAAATGCAAGAGTGGTGGTTGGTACTGCAAAATACTTGGTTGAACAATTAAATGGTTATTTAAAAAAATATAAGATTAAAAATAAGAAAGTGTTGTATTTACCTAATGCAGTAGATGAAGAATTGTTTTGTGGACTAAGAGAAATGGTTAAACCAAAGGACTTAGTGGTTGGTAAAAAAACATTATTATATTATGGTTCATTATGGGGTAGTTGGTTTGATTGTGATTTACTTAATAACTTAGCTAAAAATAATCCTGAATATTCAATTAATTTAATAGGAGATTATTCTAGAGTTTTAGATAAAGATAAATGTCCAGATAATATTCATTTTCTAGGATTAAAAAAACAATATGAATTGCCTGCTTATTTAAAGTATGTTGATTTTTCATTTATTCCTTTTAAGACTGGAGAAATATCTGATTATGTTTCACCATTAAAAGTATTTGAATATATATCTATGTATACTTGTGTTATATCAACATATTTACCTGATATAAGTAATTATCCGAATTGTTATTTTGGTAATACTTATAAAGAATGGGAAAGTATTATAAATAAAGATGTTAAAGTAGATAGAGAAGCTGCAGATAATTTTGTTAATGATAATACTTGGTTTAATAGAGTAGATACTTTAATAGATAATGTATACAATAATAAATCAATATTAAAGGATAATTTGTCAATTGTTATATTAAATTATAATAATAAAGATATTATATTTAAATCAATTAATTCATTACTTAAATATAATGAATTATATAATTATGAGATAATTGTTGTTGATAATAAAAGTAGTGATGGTTCATATGAATTATTAAATAATAAATATGGCAATAAAATTAAGTTATATAAGAATACTAAGAATGGATGTTCAAGTGGAAGAAATTTAGGTGTAAGTAAATCTAATAAAGAATATATATTATTTTTAGATAGTGATCAATGGGCAACAAATAAGTATTTTTTACATCCTTATGAGAGATTACTAAAACATGATGATATTGGTTTAATTGGTTGGGCAGCAGGTTTTTTCAATGATTCTGGTATTTCATATTATGTTGTTGATAATTTTCCTTATAGATATATGCCTCAGAATATGTTAGCTAGAAGTGATATAAGTTATTTAGGTAGTGGAGGTATGCTTATTAAAAGAGATTTATTTGAAAAAATAAATGGGTTTGATGAAATCTATGATCCGACTTGTTATGAAGATACTGATTTATCTTTGAAAGTATTAAATGAAGGTAAAAAAATAGTATATTGTCCATATCTTGGAATTATTCATTTGCCTCATCAAACAACAAAAGATGGTACTGATGCTCACACTAAGATATTACTTGAAAAAAGAGAATATTTTAAAAATAAATGGATGGATAAAAATCCTGATTTATTAAAAAGATGTATTAAGTAGGTGACTTATGAAAGATAAAATATCTAAGTTAATTTCTGTTTATAAAAAAGATGGATTTAAAGTATTTTTTAAGAAGTGTTGTAATTATATTAATTCTAATTATTTTGATAAAGTTAGCTTAAAAGTATTATTTAATAGGGGTAAATATAAAGATATAATACATGATATATTAAATAATAGTAATTATGATAGAATTATTATATGGAGAAGTACTTTTGGGTATAATGTACCTCTTTTTCAAAGACCTCAGCATATTGCTAATAATTTAGCAAAAAATAGATGTTTAGTATTTTATGAGGTTACAACGATGACTGATAAAGTTAAGTTAATGGAAAAATTAAATGATAATTTATATTTATTTAATTTTAATAATAGGTTACTTAGTAAAATATTAAATGAAGAGATAATAAATAAAGGTATGCCAAGGTATGTTGAAATATATTCAACTGATTGGAAGATGTCTATAAATGAATTATTTAATTATTTAGATAATGGATATAAGTTAATATATGAGTATATTGATCATTTGTCAGCAGAATTATCTGGGACGAAAAACTTACCTAAGAATATTTTAGATAAATATAATTATGTAATGGAACATGATAATACTTATGTAGTTGCAACTGCGGATGCATTAATGGATGAAGTAATAAAAAGAAGAGGTAAAAAGAATTTAGTTTATTCAAGTAATGGAGTAGATTATAACTTTTTTAAAAGTTTTGATGAAGAGTTTAGTTTTGATGAGGACTTTAATAAAGTATTGAGTATAGGTAAACCAATTGTCATGTATTATGGTGCTTTAGCAAATTGGGTAGATTATGATTTAATTAAGTCTTTAGCTAAAACAAATAAATATAGTATTGTCTTATTTGGTGTTAAATATGATTCATCTTTTGATGATAATTTAAAAAGTGTTAATAATGTCTTCTTTCTAGGAAAGAGAGATTATAAGGTGTTAAAAAATTATGCAAGATGTGCAGATGTACTTATGATACCATTTAAAATAAATGATATTACTAAGAGTACTAATCCAGTTAAAATATTTGAATATATGGCACTTCATAAACCAATTGTTACAACTAATATGCCTGAGTGTAGAAAGTATAGAAGTGTTATGATTGGACATGATAAGGAAGAATTTATTGGACTTATTGCTAAAGCAATGGACATGAGGGTTGATTCTAATTATATTAAATTGTTAGATAAAGAAGCTTTAGAAAATGATTGGAGTAAGAAAGCTAAAGCAATAGTTGATATGATAAAGAAAGATGAGTAAGAATGAAAGAATATATAAATAAGTTATATAAGGGTAGTAAAGAGACATATTTTAAAGAAATGGACTTATGGTTAAGTGGTGGCAATAAAAAGATTATTGTTACTGTTAATCCTGAAACTTTGATGTTAAGTGAAAAAAATGATAATTTAAAGAAATTAATGGATAGTAAGTGTGTTTCATTAGTTCCAGATGGTATCGCAGTAGTTAAAGCAAGTAAATGGGTTAAATCACCAGTATTAGAAAGAATTACTGGTATTGAAATAAGTGAAGAATTATTAAAGTTAGCAAATAAAAATAAGTATTCATTATATTTGTTAGGTGCTAAAGAAGAAGTTGTTAGTAGTTTAGTTGATAAAATTAAAGTGGAATATCCATCTATTAAATTGCTTGGGTTTTCGAATGGTTATGTAAAAAATTTGGATCAAGAAATGGAAAAAATATCTAGGTTAAAATCTGATATATTACTTGTAGCACTTGGTATACCTATGCAAGAAGAATTAATATGTAGACATATGAATGAATTTAATAAAGGTATTATTGTTGGTGTAGGTGGTTCTTTTGATGTACTTAGTGGCACTAAGAAAAGAGCACCGAAGATATTTATTAAATTAAATTTGGAATGGTTATATAGAATTATAAAAGAACCAAGTAGGTTAAAGAGATTTTGGAATAGTAATGTTAAATTTATTTTTAAAGTTAGAAAAGAGAAATAGAATCAGAAGAAAATTCTGATTTTATATTGACAAAAAATGCGAACATAGGTTATAATATAGTTACTTTAAAAAAAGAATGATTTTAATAGAAAATTTATATAGAAAATGATATAATTAAATAACTAAATACTTTAGGAGGTGTCATAAATGGAAACGAAAAAATTTAAAATATTAAGTTTATTTGCTGGAGCAGGTGGTCTTGATTTAGGTTTTGAAAAAGCTGGATTTGATATTGTTTATGCTAATGAATATGATAAATCAATTTGGGAAACTTATGAGAAAAATCATAAGACTCCATTAGATCATAGAGATATAAGAAAAATTTCATCTGATGAGTTACCTGATTGTGACGGGATAATTGGAGGTCCTCCTTGTCAAAGTTGGAGTGAAGCTGGTTCTCTTAGAGGTATTAATGATTCTCGTGGGCAATTGTTTTATGATTTTATTAGAATTTTAAAAGATAAAAAGCCTAAATTTTTTGTGGCTGAAAATGTTTCCGGTATGCTATCTAAAAGACATCAAGAAGCCGTTGATAGATTTATAAAATTATTTGAAGAAGCTGGTTATGAGATGCATATGAAATTATTAAATGCAAATGATTATGGTGTTCCTCAAGATAGGTTAAGAGTTTTTTATGTTGGTTTTAGAAAAGATTTAAATGTGGATTTTGATTTTCCTGAACCTTTAAAAGAAAAGCCTACTTTGAGAGATGCAATTTATGATATTAAAGATTCTGCAATACCTGCAGTTTTAAAATCTAAAACTAATGGGGATAATTGTATTATACCTAATCATGAATATATGACCGGTTCTTTTTCTTCAATTTATATGTCTAGAAATAGAGTAAGAAGTTGGGATGAACCATCATTTACCATTCAAGCCGGAGGAAGACACGCACCAATTCATCCTCAAGCACCTAAGATGGTTGAGGTTGAAAAAAATAAAAGGATTTTTGTACCTGGTAAAGAGAATTTATATCGAAGATTGTCTGTTAGAGAATGTGCCAGAATTCAGACATTTCCAGATAACTTTATCTTTTATTACACTGATGTTTCTGCTGGTTACAAAATGATAGGTAATGCAGTTCCAGTTAATTTAGCTAAAGCAGTGGGAAATCAAATAAGAAAAAGTTTGGAGGTTTTGGAAAATGAAAAGTAATATTTTAAAAATGATTAATAATATTTCATTATATGGTTCTAATGAAATAATAAGAGATTATGTTGGAAATAATAGAGCAAATAATGAAGGAAATGCTTTAGAACTATTTGTTAAAGATGCATTTTGTAATTCATTTGGTTTAGAGGATGAAGAAGCGAAGAAAAAATATAATGAAGTTTTTTCTTATATAGGAAATAATAAAAATCCACCAGATGCTATTATTAGAAATGGTGATGCAATTGAAGTAAAGAAAAATAATCAAAGTAATAAAGTTCAATTAAATAGTTCTTATCCTTCAAAAAAATTAAATAATAATTCAATGATGATTAACAAAAGATGTAGGGAGTGTGAAGGCGTAAATGGTTGGACTGAAAAAGATTTAGTTTATTTTGTTGGAGAACTTGGTAACAATAAGCTTAAATATTTAACCATTACCTATGGTGATTGTTTTGCTGCAAATGAGGATGTTTATTTTAGTGTTAAAAATACCATTAAAGAAAAAGTTAATGGTATAGAAGGTTTTACATTTGAGGAAACAAATGAGCTTGGTAAAATTAATAATATAGATAAGCTATCGATTACTGATTTAAGAATTAGAGGGATGTGGATTATGGATAATCCCCGTTCAATATTTAGTTATGTTTTAGATGAATATAATAATGTTCTTAGTGATATGAATGTATTTTTAATTATGCTGACAGAAAAATATAATTCTTTTTCTAGTGAAGATAGAGCATTGGTTGAACAAAATAATTTGTTACACATACATGATATTAGAATCAAAAATCCTGATAACCCTGAAGATATGATGGATGCAAAACTAATTTGTTATTATTTATAATTTTATATAAATACCAAAATTTCACATTTAGACTTGATTATTTATCTATTTACCTTTATAATAAAATTATAGAGATATAAATGTTTAATATATATTCTATAGAAAATTGGAGGATTTAAATGGATAATATTTTATTTCCCATTTTATCCCTTATAATTGGAATTTTGGTAGGAAGCATTGCTGTTTGGGTGGCATTTAATATTAAAGCTTCCAAAGCCATTAAAAACGCTAATAAATTTATAGAAGATGCTAAAAAAGAAGCAGAAAAGAACAAAAGAGATACATTATTAGAATTAAAACAAGAAACACATCGTCTTCGTCAAGAAGCCGAAGCTGAAATTAAAAATAGAAAAGCTGAAGCATTACAAGCTGAAGATAGACTATTAAGTAGAGAATCTAATCTCGATAAGAGGGAAGAAATGCTTCAAAATAGGGATAATGTGTTACAAGAAAAAGAAAATGATTTATTAGCTAAACAAAAAAAATTACAAGAAAAAGAGGACAAAATGGATGCATTAATTAAAGATGAATTAGTGCAACTTGAAAAAATTGCTGGTTATAGCAAAGAAAAGGCACGTGCTTTAATTATGGAACGTGTTGAAAGTGATATGGAATTAGAAATTACTAATTATATCAAAGATGAAGAAAGAAAGGCAAAACTTGAGGCTCATGAAATTGCTAAACAACTTATTGTAAGTAGTATGGAAAGATATGCTGATGATGTTGTTGGAACCCAAACTGTGAGTACGATTGATTTGCCAAATGATGATATGAAAGGAAGACTAATTGGTAGAGAAGGTAGAAATATCAGAACTATTGAATCAGTTACAGGAGTTGATTTAATTATTGATGATACTCCGGAAGCAATAAGTTTATCATCATTTGATCCACTTCGAAGAGAAATAGCAAAGATTACTATTGAAACATTAATTAAGGATGGAAGAATTCATCCTGGTAGAATTGAAGAAGTGTATGATAAAACTGTAAAGGATGTAAATGCTAGAATCATTCAAATAGGTAATCAAACAATAAATGACTTAGGTATTACTAAGATGGATCCTGAATTGGTTACATTAATTGGTAAACTTAATTTTAGAACTAGTTATGGTCAAAATGCATTGAAGCATTCAATTGAAGTTGCTAATCTTTGTGGACTTATGGCTGCAGAGCTTGGTGAAAATGTAACACTTGCTAAAAGAGCTGGATTATTACATGATATTGGTAAATCAATAGACTTTGAAGTTGAAGGTAGTCATGTTGAAATTGGTTTAGAATTTGCTAAACGTCATCATGAACCTGAAGTTGTACTTGATGCTATTGCTTCACATCATGGTGATACAGATGCTAAATCAGTTATTGCGGTTTTAGTTGCTATTGCCGATACATTATCTGCAGCTAGACCTGGTGCTAGAAATGATTCATTAGAAAACTATATAAAGAGACTTGAACAACTTGAAGAAATAGGTAATTCTTATGATGGTGTTGAAAAAACATTTGCAATGCAAGCAGGTAGAGAACTTAGAGTTATAGTTAAACCTAGTGATGTAGATGATGCTAAAAGTTATAAAATTGCTAGAGATATTAAAGAAAAAATTGAAAATGAAATGCAATATCCAGGTACAATTAAGATAACGGTTATTAGAGAAACTAGAGTACAAGAAGAAGCTAAATAAAGTTTCTTCTTTTTCTTTTCTTTTGGATATATTTATGTTATGATATAAATAGTTAAAAAAATTAGGAGTTGTGTTGTAATGAAAAAGTTTTTAAAAATTTTGGCTAAAGTATTTGCTTTTGTGGGCGTAACTGTAGGGATGGTATTTGTTTGTTTGTTATTAACAATTACTTTGATTTGTCATGGCCCATCAAATAGAGCAAAAGAATTATTTGCAACAACAATACTTGAAACTGGACAACTTAAATTTTTAGCTAATGTATTTTTAAGTAAAGATGAAATTGAGGGTATTGTTTCTAAAAATTCACTTCAAGATATGAATGTTGAAATTGATGAGAACTTAATTAAAACTAATATAGATAAAACTAAGGAACTAATTGAAATACATGCAGTTAATGGTAATAATTTTGAAGGTAAAATGATGGTTGTCAATGATCCATCAAAAATTAGTTTAGCTACTACTTATCCATGGGGAGAATATGGTAAAGAACTTGGAGTTTTAACTGAAGATGCTGGTGCTATTGCTGGTGTTAATGGTGGTATTTATTATTCAAGTGGAAATAAAGGGGGAAGACCTTTAGGAGTAACTGTAAGTAATGGTGAAATTCAAGATATTAGTTTAGGTTTAGTTGGTTTGTATTTAATTGGGTTTGATGAAAATAATTTGTTAAGAATTATTAGTTTAGATGGTATGAATAAGGCTCAAGTTGAAGAATTAATAAAAACAGAAAAGATAAGAGATGCAGTTGCTTTTCAAGAAGAATCAAGTGATAAAAATAATCACTTTGTTAAATTAATAATTAATGGTGAAAAAAGAGAATTAAATGGAATGGGTAGTGGTGCAAATCCAAGAACTGCAATTGGTCAAAGAAAAGATGGAAGTGTATTGATACTTGTAACAGATGGTAGAGGAAAAAATGGTCATTTAGGAGCTACAGCATCAGATATAATTGATATTATGGCTGAATATGGTGCAGTTAATGCTGCGAATTTAGATGGAGGAAGTTCTTCATCTCTATATTATAACCATGAATATTTAATGACAAGTGTAACATTTTATTATGCAAATTCATCATGGAGATTACCAACAGCATTTGTAGTAAAGGATAATTAATTATGAGAAGAAGAAAAAAGACATTATTTAAAACTAGTTTATTAATATATACCATTGTTGGTTTAATATTATCTATTATATTCCTTGTGTATATTTATTTAACATTAAAAAGTTATGAAGCTAGTCAAACTGATAATTATTTGAAAAATTATGTTACTAGTTTAGATGATAAAACATTAAAGAAATTTTTAAGTGATAATAATCAAAGTGAAGATTTACTTGTTGATTATAAAAAAGAAATAAATGATAAAGATATAAAGATTAAAAAAATAGACGATGAAAATTTTGAAGTAACATTAAATAAGAGAGTGCTTTTTGATATAAAGGTTAAGAACTTAGGTACTGAAACTAAGTTAGGCTTATTTAGTTATGAGAAAATTGAAGTAGAAGAAATAATACCAAATTTAAAAAGAGGTATGAAGTATTATGATGTTATTATACCAAGTAATTATGTTTTGTATGTAGATGATAGAAAGGTAAGTGATACAAAACTTAAAGAAAAATATGAGAATTTAGATTATATGTATGTTAGTGATGCAATGCCATATATAGCTAAGTATGAAATTAATAATTTGGTTAATGAAGCAAAAATTAAAGTATTAAATGAGTATGGCGAAGAAGTTAAATTAAATGAAAAGCAATTTGAGTATACACTAGACAAAAATTATTTAAGTTTTGATTCATATGATGAAGCTAAAAAATATTTAAGCAGTGAAATTGATATTTGGGAGTTTGCTCACAATTGGAGTTTATACTTAACTAAAGATTTAAAGGGAGTAAGTTATGGATTTAATACTTTGAGACCATATTTTATCGAAGGAACACAGATGTATCAAAGAGCATATAATTGGGCTCATAGTATTGATATTACTTTTACTAGTAAACATACTTTGAAGAATCCAACATTTACTAATGAAGTATTAAATAATTTTAAGGTGTATAGTAAAGATGCATTTTCTTGTGAGATATCTTTAGAAAAGAATATGGTTGTAGCAGGTAAAGATCAAGTTGATAAGATGCATGATACGTTGTATTTTGTTAAATATAATGGAGAATGGAAAGTTGTAAATATTAAAAGCGGGGGATAATAATGAATAAAAAAATAGTGGTTTTAATACCGGTTTATAATCCGAATGAAAAGATTATGGAAAAATTCTTAGATGAGTTATCTAAAAATTTTGAAAATATTGTATTTATAAATGATGGATGTAGTAAGAAATATGATAAGTTTATGAATAATATTGCTAAGAAGTATCCGGTTTTAAAACATCATATTAATTATGGAAAAGGTAGAGGCTTAAAGAATGGTCTTAATTATATATTGAATGAATATAAGAATTGTAAGGTTATAGTAACGGCGGATTGTGATGGGCAACATAGCGTTAAAGATATTAAAAGAGTAGCAGATGTTGCTTTAAAAAATCAAGATGATTTAGTTTTAGGGGTTAGATGTTTTAAAGATAGTGGAGTTCCTTTTAAATCTAAGTTTGGTAATATTATTACTAGAAATGTTTTATATAATTTTGTTGGTGTTAAAACTAGTGATACACAAACTGGACTTAGAGCTATGTCGTATGATGTTGCAAGAAAGTTACTTGATTTACATGGTGAGAGATATGAATATGAAACTAATGTGTTGATTGAAACAAACTATAGAGATATAGATATTAAAGAAGTTGTAATTGATACGATATATATTAATAATAATGAAACTAGTCATTTTAATCCAGTTAAAGATTCTTTAAAAGTATATAGATTATTTGCTTATTATATATTGGTTACATTGTTTGCATATATTATAGAAAGTTTTATTTTTTATAAGACATTTGATATATCAAATAAATTCTGGGTTTTACCACTTTTCTTATTTTTAAGTAAGTTAGTATCTACGATTATAATAATGATGTTTAATAATCATATTAATATAAAATATACAATTATTAATTATGCTTGTGAAGCTATAATTTTATCATTATTATCAAGACATAGATTTATATTTAAAATATTAATTGATATAGTTATGTTTGTTTTATGCATAACTTGTATGAATATTAAAACAGATAAAGAAAAAGTCACATCTTAGATGTGACTTTTAACTTTGATTTACTTCCATTATTACTGGTAAGATAATAGGTTTTCTTCCAGTTAGATTATTTATAAATGGAAGTAGTTCAAATATAATTTGATTTTTTAAATCAGTATAACTATATGGTGCTTTTGATAAAGCAGTAGTTACAATTTCACTGATTTTTCTTTCTATTTTTTGCATTAATTCTTGATTTTCATTTACTAGAACGAATCCACGAGCAGTAACATTTGGTTTAAGTAATAGTTTTCTTGTTAATGTGTTAATGTTTAGAATTGTAATTAAGATACCATCTTGACTCATTAACTTACGATCTTTGATAACAACACTACCTATGTCTCCGATTCTTGAACCATCAACATATACATCTCCGGCTTGAACTGTTCCAGCACGTTTTACTTCACCGTTTAATAGTTCAATAACATCACCATTTGTACAGATGAATGTATTTTGGGGAGCAACACCACACATAATGCCGATTTCTGTATGTTTTTTTAGCATTCTGTATTCACCATGCATTGGCATAAAGTATTTTGGTTTAATGATTCTTAACATCCATTTTAATTCTTCTTCTTTAGCATGACCTGATGTGTGAACATCACTGAATTCGGAATTTGTAAATACACGAACACCTTTTAAGTATAATTTATTAATTATTTTGTTAATGCTTTCTGCATTACCTGGAATTGGACTTGATGAGAATATTACTAAGTCATCTCCGAGTAGTGATATTTGTTTATGTTGTCCATTTGCAATACGTGATAATGCAGCGAGAGGTTCACCTTGGGAACCAGTACATAGAATACATATTTCATTTCTTTTTAGACTTTTGGCATCATTTGCATCAATAAACATTGATTTATCACTGATTAGTCCATTGTTTAGAGCAAGTTCAATACTGTTTTCCATACTTCTTCCGAATACAATTATTTTTCTTCCATATTTTTTGCAACTTTCAACGATGTGTTTAATACGATAGATGTTTGATGCAAATGTAGCAATGATTACTCTGCCATGATGTTTGCTAATCATATCATTTAGAGTTCCATCAACTGCTGATTCACTTTTTGAATATCCACTAGTTAAGGCATTTGTTGAATCACTTAAAAGTAGGGTAACTCCTTCGCTTCCAAATTTAGCCATTTTGTGAATGTCTGCCATTGGACCAACTGGAGTTAAATCAAATTTAAAGTCTCCGGTTTCAAATATTGTTCCATTCGGAGTTTTAATAGCAATTGCAAAACTATCTGGTATTGAATGGGTTGTATTAATAAATGATATATCAAAATATTTTGTTTTAACATTTAATTCAGGATTTATAATTACATAGTTTTCATATTTAATATTTCTTTCTACGAGTTTCTTTTCAATTAAATCCTTGGCAATCTTCGGAGTATATATAACTGGAATATCCATTGCTTGAAGTAAGAATGGAATACCTCCGATATGATCTTCATGACCATGAGTTATAATTAATCCTTTGATTTTATCAATATTTTTCTTTAAATATGTAACATCTTGAATAACATAATCTACACCAAGTAAGTTATCTTCAGGAAACATTACTCCGGCATCGATGATTAATATTTCATCTTTATGTTCAACGATATACATATTTTTACCAACTTCACCTAAGCCACCTAGAGCAATAACTTTTGTGGCTATATTATTTATCTTTTCCATTAAAAAAATTCCTTCTTTCTTAAAATAAAATTAATTCATAAAGTTACTGAACTGAGTAAATTATACCATATTCTTGAATAAATTGCAATAGAGAGGATAATTTGTTATAATATTGTTTATGGAGGTATTAAAAATGGGATTATTTAATAAATTAAAAAATATAATTAGTAAAAAAGAACAAGAAGAAGTTGTTGATGAAAATGTTTTAAAATATGATGAAGGGTTAGAAAAAACTAGAAAAGAGTTTGTTTCTAAGTTAAGTATGCTTGGTATAAAATATACGAAGATAAATGATGAGTATTTTGATGAACTTGAAAATATTTTAATTATGGCTGATATTGGTGTTAATACAGTAATGGATTTTATGGATAAATTAAAAAAACGTGTTAAGTCTGAAAATATTACTGATACTAAATATTTAAATGAAGTTATTGTGGATGAATTATTTATTATTTATGTTAATAATGAATCTATTACTGATAAAATTAATATGGCTAGTAGTGGACCAACAGTTATCTTGATGGTTGGTGTTAATGGAGTAGGTAAAACTACGACGATTGCTAAACTTGCTTATAAATATAGGTGTGAAGGTAAAAAAGTTATGCTTATTGCAGGTGATACTTTTAGAGCAGGGGCTGTTGATCAATTGAAAATTTGGGCAGATAGAACTGATTCATTGTTTTTTGGAAAAGAAAATATAGATCCGGCGGGTGTTATATATGACGGACTTCTTAAAGCAAAGGAAGATGGTGTTGATATAGTTTTAGTTGATACTGCAGGTAGACTTCATAATAAGGTTAATTTAATGAAAGAATTAGAAAAGATAAATAAAGTTATTGGTAAGATTATACCTGATGCTCCGCATGAAACATTGTTAGTTATAGATGGTACCACTGGTCAAAATGGAATTATGCAGGCTCAAGCTTTTAAAGAAATTACTAATATAACTGGTATTGTTTTAACTAAGTTGGATGGAACTGCTAAAGGAGGAATTGTTCTTGCTATAAAGGAAGAAGTAAATATTCCGGTTAAGTTTGTTGGTTTAGGAGAAAAGATGACTGATTTAATACCATTTGATATTGAAAACTATATATATGGTTTATTTAAGGATTTGATGTAATGAAAGAGTTTGTGTATTATGGTGAATTATTTAATATTTATAAGGGTTTGTTAAATGATGCAAATAAGAAGTATTACTCTTTATATTATGAAGAAAATTTAACTTTGCAAGAAATAGCAGATTTAGAAAATGTATCAAAAAGTTATGTTGGTAATATTATAAATAAAACTAGTAAAAGGTTAGATAATTTTGAGAATATTCTTGGGTTATATAAAAAGTATAGTTTGTTAGAATCTGCTTTGGAAGAAAAATCACTAGAAAATATTAAAAAAGTTATAAAAGAAATTTTAAATTAGTTCTATAAAAAAATAAAACTCATAATAATTAGTAAGGTGTTTAATATGAAGAAAGTATTATTAATTTTGTTGAGTTTTTTTTCTTGGATGAGTATTTCTTTAGCACAGGAAGATTATACTCCGAATGCAAAGAGTGCTATTTTAGTTGATAGTTTATCTGGCAAAGTTTTATATGAGAAAAATGCAGATGAAAAGCTTCCTCCGGCATCAATGACTAAACTTGCAAGTATGCTTTTAATAATGGAGTCAATTGATAATGAGACTTTGAAGTTTGATGATATGGTAACTATTAGCGAAGAAGCTGCTAATATGGGAGGTAGTCAAGTTTTTTTACAAGCAGGTGAATCTTATTCTGTACGTGATTTATTAAAAAGTATTGCAATAGCAAGTGGTAACGATGCTGTTTATGCAATGTCTGAGAAAATTGGTGGGTCTCACGAAGAATTTGTTAATATGTTAAATAAAAGATTAAAAGAAATTGGTGCAGTTAATACAAATTTTGTTAATGCACATGGGTTAGATGCAGAAGGGCATTATTCAACAGCAAGAGATATGTCTATTATTGCTAGAGAACTTTTGAAACATGAAAAAATTTTAGAGTATACCAGTATATATGAGGAATATTTAGAAAAAAATGACGGAAGTAGAATATGGTTAGTTAATACCAATAAATTAGTTAGATATTATAATGGTGTGGATGGTTTAAAGACTGGGTTTACTAAAACAGCAGGTTATTGTTTAACTGCCACAGCTAAAAAAGATAATTTTAGATTGATATCTGTTGTAATGGGAGAAGATACTTCAGAAAATAGAAGTGCAGATACAGTTAAGTTACTTAATTATGGTTTTAATACTTATAAAATTAATATTATTAAAACTAAAGATGAAAAACTAGGTAAGGTTAGAATTTATAATGGTAAAAATTATTTTGCAAATGTAGTGCTTGTTGCTGATGCAACAGAGATACTTAAAAATAATGAGAAAGCTGATAATTATGAATTTAATTTGAAAGTTGGTAAGATTAAAGCTCCGGTTAAAAGGGGAGATGTTATTGGAACTGCAGAAATAATTGATAGTGGTAATAATATAATTGATGAAGTTGATGTAACTATAGATAAAGATATAGAAAAGGCTGGATTTGTTGATTATTTATTAAAAAATTTAAAGATGGTAGCTAGCGGTAAAACACTACTTAAACAATAAAAGATGGAATTTTGCTTCCATCTTTTATTTTGTTCTTATTAGTTTTGATTCATTATCTAATGCTATATAGTATTCATTATCTTGTTTAATTTCTTCATTTAATAATTCCATTACTAAAGTATTTGTAATATATCTTTCATAATATATTTGTTTTAATTCTTCATTATCAAATAATAAATCTAAGAATGCTTTAAGTTTTTCTAATTCATCTTTTATTGTGCAAATAGATTTAGCTATTTTTATTCTTTCGTCGTCTTTGTCTAAAGTATTTAAATCGTGTGATACTTGAATTAATTTTGCAAAAAGGTTAATGTTTGCAAGTAATTCATCAAAGTCTATTTCTCCATTAGCCATTCTAAATTCAATTGTGTTTTTATTTGGTTTATTTATATTTTGAAGATTTAGGCCACGATATCTAGTTTTACTTATATCTTTTAATTTTGAAATAAAGTCTTGGTTGTTTTGATTTGTTTTATCAAATGATGATAGTAATTCATCTTTTACTTTACCAGCATACTTTAAAACACTATGTCTTTTTTGAGAGTGGGCTTTATCTGTTATTTTATAAATTATATCTTCCATATTTATATATAGATACATAAACATGTTGTAATCTTGTTTTGTTTTTAAATAGTCCGCTCCGATATGTATGTGTCCTCCGCAAGTATCATTTGTGTAGAATCCAGTTTGTTTTAAAACTTCACAAACACTTTTTAACGTACTCAAATCAGATTCTGTATAGTGAAGTACTGGTGAAACAACTTCTAATCCATTTTTTACTGAGTTATCTATTGTTACATCAAAGTTTTTAAATAAACATGGTATGTTTTGGTACTTTTCTATTTGGTCATTAACAGTTTCAAGTTCAACACCGATGGTAATACTTGGATTAATAGCTTTATCAGTATTTTTATCTAAGGTGCAGTGATATTTAATTTGTTTTGTATCATCATTTGTGTGTAATAGGTATAATGCATCTTGATCATCTATTTTTCCTGTTAGGTAATCTTCAAGTTTTTTGTTACCCATTATATGGACATTTTTAATATATTCAACTTTGTCACTGATTGTTTTAGCTTGGTTAAATTCATATTTAATTAAGGATTCATACCCAGTTGCTACGGTGAATATTGATTTTATGGTGTTACTTAAAATATCCATTTTGTCTAAGAAAAGGATTGCAACAGTTTTTAAATCTTTATTATCTAAAGTGTTTTTAAAATATTTTAAATCAAAATTATCGAAGAAATTAACATATGTATAAAAGAAATCATTTCTTAATTTGTCATTTTTAATACATAGAGTTGCAATAACGAATTCATATAATTCTATTTTTTGTTCTGTGTTTGTTAAATAGTTTATTATTTCTTCATCACTAAAATATTTTAAAAATTCTTGGATTTCATCTACTTTTTTCATCACATTTACCCCCATATTTAAGATAATTTTACCATAAAATAGGGTATTTGTCAAATTTGCGTAAACAAATGGTTAATTTTCATCTTAAAATATGGTAATATAGGTATATGATAGAGAAATTCATATAAAAAAAGAAACATTTGATTTTGATATGTCAGGTAAACTTTTTTTTGCCAAAAAAAATGAATGCTTGATTAGCATTCATAGTCTTCGATTTCTGTTTTGCTTTTATGTGGTTCATCAAATAGAAGTCCATCATAATTTCTTTGTCTTAGTGCTTCATATAACATGATTGCAACAGTATTTGATAAATTTAATGCTCTTACATTAGCAGTCATTGGCATTCTCATGCATGTATCTAAGTGAGGTTTTAATATTTCTTTAGGTATACCAGTTGATTCTTTTCCAAATACAAAATATATATCTTCAGAAGTATTGCTATAATCAAAACTAGAGTGGGGTTTATGTCCATATCTAGTTAAGAAATACATTTTTTTGTTAGGATTTTTACTTAAAAAATCTTCCCAATTTTCATAAACAAACCAATTTAATTTATCTATATAGTTTACTCCGCATCTTTTTAGAGTTTTATCATCAACACTAAATCCGAGTGGTTTAATTAGATGTAGAGTGGTGTTTGTTGCTACACAAGTTCTCATTATATTTCCAGTATTTTGTGGTATCTCAGGTTCAAATAATACAACGTTTAACATATTTCCTCCGTTTAAAAAAGGTCATTATTGACCTTGATATTCATAAATATCTAGCGTGCGTTGAAAATCACTAGCATTAATAACATTTTTATCATATCTTGTAACTGTATCAATTAATTTTCCATCCTTATAATATAAGATAATTGGAACTGTTTTAATTTTATCGGTATTGAATGTACTGTTTAATCTTGTTAAGTAGTTATCTTCATTCATCATATCTTTGATATTCAAATAATAGAATGAATCACTTAGTTTGTATTTATCAACGATTTCTTTTAGACCAGTTTCTAGATTATATGTTGCTTTGTTTCCTGTGTAAGTTATCAGTATAAAGTATTCACTTGGGGCTTCAGTTAGAATTTGATTTACTTCATCAATGTTTTTAATTTCTAAGTTAAGGGTTCCTGAGTCAATTAGGTAACTTTTGTTATAAAGTTCTTCTTGTTTTACTTTGTTAACTTTGTAGATGTATAATCCACCGAGTACTAAAACTAATATAATGATTCCAATGATGATTATGTTTTTTCTTGATGCTTTTTCATCATTTACTTCATTTGTTTTAATTTCTGAAGTCTTTATTTTTTCTTCCTTGATAACTTCTTCAGTCTTTCTTTCTTTCTTTTCAACTTTTTGTGGAGTAGTTTTTTTTGCGTTTGTTTTTTTATTTTTTGTTTCTGCCATTTTTAGCACCTTACCTTTCATAATTATATTAACATAAATTTTAAATTTTTAAAATAGATTTTTATTGTTCTGCATCATTTTTTTCTAATTTTACTAAAACTTCACGGGGTTTAGATCCATTTTGAGGACCAACAATACCACGGGCTTCGAGTAAATCCATCATTCTTGCAGCTCTGTTGTAACCAAACCTGAATCTTCTTTGAATTAGTGAAGCACTGATTTTACCTGTTTGAATTGCAAATTCTACGACATCATTGTAAGCTTCGTCATCATCCCCGGATACTGCAGAATTACCTGAACCACTTGAGGTATTTTGACTTACATTTTCAAATGCTTGGTCATAGTTAGCTGATCCTTGTTCTTTACAGTAATCTATTAATCTTTTTATTTCATCGTCATTTACAAAACAACCTTGAATTCTGGTTGGAGCTGATTCTCCCATTGGGAAGTATAACATATCACCTTTACCTAGAAGTCTTTCTGCACCTCTTTGGTCAAGTATTGTACGAGAGTCAATTTGAGATGCAACTGCGAATGCTATACGTGATGGAATGTTATTTTTGATTAAACCTGTGATGACATCTGTTGATGGTCTTTGTGTTGCAACAATTAAGTGAATACCTGCAGCACGAGCAAGTTGAGTAATACGAGTTATTGAGTCTTCAACTTCTTTAGATGCAACAAGCATTAAATCTGCAAGTTCATCGATGATTACAACGATGTATGGCATCTTACTTTGAGGACTTTCTGGATGTTTTTTGTTATATTTTTCTATCATTTCATTGTAACCAGTTATGTTTTTAACTTCTTTATCACTGAATGTTTGGAATCTGTTATCCATTTCTGTTACAACTTTTTGGAGAGTAAGACTTGCTTTTTTAGGATCACTTACTACAGGACATAGTAGGTGAGGAATACCATTGTAGTTTGTAAGTTCAACCTTTTTTGGGTCAACTAGAACAAGCTTAACTTCGTTTGGTTTATATCGCATTAGTATTGATGCAATGATACCATTAATACATACTGATTTACCAGATCCAGTAGAACCTGCTACTAGAAGGTGGGGCATCTTTGTTAAGTCAAATACCTTTGGTGTACCCATTATATCTTTACCTAATGCTGCACATATTTTAGCATCACTTTTTAAATTTTGAGGACTTTCTAGAACTTCCCTTAGGGTTACACTAGATATTGTTGGGTTTGGAATTTCAATACCAATTGTACTTTTTCCAGGTATTGGTGCTTGAATAATAACATCTTTTGCTGCTAGAGCTAGAGCTATTTCTTTATCGATATTAACTATTTTATTTACTTTTGTTGCTGGTGGAACGGTAAGTTCATATTCTGTAACTGCTGGTCCGATATGAATTTCAACAACTTTTGCAGCAATACCAAAGTCTTTTAGAACTCTTTCAAGTATTTCTTTATTTGCTTGAGTAAATGACGTATTGTTGTTTTTCTTTGGTTTTAACGGATCAAATATTTGACTGAATTTTGGAAGAGTGTAAGATTTGTCTTCTTCGGTTGGTGTCGTTTTACTTGGTACTTCAAGTGACTCTTGGGTAATTGGTTTATTTTTTAATTCTTCCATACTTGTAATTATTATTTTGTTATCTTCATGTTTTTCAATAGGGGCTTCTTTAATTGTGTTGCTATCAGAGATTGGTATTTCATCTGGTTCATTATTGTTATCCATTTTATCTTTTTTCTTGAATTTAAATATACCAAATATTTTCTTAAATATTAAAGATAGGTTTACATCAAATGTTAGAACTGATGCAAATATACCAAGTAGAACAAGTATTACAATAGTACCAGTTTTACCAACGCATGCGTATAGAGCACTTGCAAATAAGGCACCGATAAAACCTCCGCCGATGATAACAGTACTAATTCCAGTTGAATGTAGAGAATTATTGGCATTCATTGTGCTTATTCTTTCCATAAAGTTGTTGTATGTTTCAACAATTATATCTTTAGCACTATCTGTTTGATTAATAAATTCAAAGTGACTAGCTACGAGTAATATAATTATAAATATGTAAATACCTATCAGCTTTTGATCACTAAATTTAGGCATTTTTCTTTTATATAACATATAGATACCTAATATAATAAGGATAGATAATATGATAAACCACCATATTCCAGCTAAAAACATGGCAAATTGTTTTAATAAATTACCAACTATACCAAAGCCAAATCCTATTATACCGATGAGTATTAAAATTAATCCGGTTAATTCAACACTATATCCATTATTGTTGCTATCTTTTTTCTTTTTCTTCTTTGCCATTTTTATCACCATTTTAATTATAACCTAAAATACAAAATTATTCAAATGTTTCTAAGCAATTAACCTAGTTTATTTAAAGTTTATTACATAATATAATTTAGGGAGGGAAAAATATGTTATTTGATGATAATTTAGGCTTTTTTGGTTTTACGATACCGAAAGAAGCTGTTATAAAAGAAAAAAGTGATTTAGCAAGTATTGAAAAGGGTTTTTCACGTGGTAATATGTTTAATGATTTGTATGATGAATATAAGGATTATAAAGTAGTTGTACCAGTTGCAACTACAGAAAGAGAAAGTGATTTGCTTGATATAATGGCTTTATCTCTTGCTTTGAATGATTTGAATTTGTATTTAGATTTACATCCGGATGATAAAGGGATGCTTAAAAAATTTAATGAACTTGTTGAAGTCTCATGTACAAAGGAAATGGAATTTGTTAAAAAATATGGACCATTGGAAGTAAATGATGGAGCTTATTATGAAAAATTCGAATGGATTAATAATCCTTGGCCATGGGAAAATGAAAGGAGTAGTAAATATGTTTAAATATGTAAAACATTTGTCATATCCGGTAAATGTTAGTAAAAAAGATTTAAAGATGGCTAAGTTAATTATTACTCAGGTTGGGGGTTATGCTGGAGAACTTGGAGCAACACTTAGGTATTTCCATCAAAAATTTACGATGCCAGATGAAAAGGGAAGAGCACTTCTTAATGATATAGCTACGGAAGAAATGGGACATCTTGAAATGGTTAATACAATTGTATCTCAACTTATGAAAGATGCAACTCTTGACGAAATTAAGGAAGCTGGTTTAGAATCATTTTATACTGAACATGGTAAGGGTGTATTTCCAATGAATGCTAATGGTGTTTCTTTTAATGCAGATACTTTTGCTGTAACTGGTAATCCTTTGGCTGATTTAAGTGAAGATATGGCTGCGGAACAAAAAGCGAGAGTTGCATATGAACACTTAATTGATTTGGCAACTGACAAATCAGTGATTGAACCGCTTTTATTTTTAAGGCAAAGAGAAGTAGTTCACTTTAATCGTTTTAAAGAATTATATGATTATTATAAAAAATTAGGTTATAAATAATAAAATATTAGTCAATTATCTCAAGATAATTGATTTTTTGTTCTTTGCTATATTGACATAATGAGGTTTTTATTTTAAAATTAATATTAGGATAGGTAAGAGGCATATGAATAAGTATACTAGTAAATTAAAAAAAATCCTTCAAAAAGATATAACAAGTTTTGTTAAAAAGAATAGAATACCACTTATAAGTATATTGGTGGTAGTACTTTTAGCGTGCATTGGGTTGATTGCAACTTATGCATTTTATCAAGTAAAAGTTGTTAGTCCTGTTATAGGAGGATCGACATCAAAAATAGCAGATTTAGATGTTAGGATAATGGCTGAAGAAAGAGATTCTAATGGTAATGGATTAAATAAATATGGATTATATCCTTATATACCAAAAGCTGGTTATGTTTATAATAGTGAACTTAGTTATTGTACGAATGGTTCAGTGATAGATTATCATTCATCAACATATGATGTGGATATTAATGCTTATGGTCATGATGTTTGTTATTTATATTTTGATTCAACAGCTCAACTTGATATTACTTTAAATGTTTTTGCTGAAAATATAAATAGTGATGGTGTTGGTACTGGTGAGTATACTAAGTTAGAAACTACAGCTTTACCATCAATTGGGTATGAACTTAATGCAAGTAAGACAAGTTGTGAAAATGGATCAACTGTTACATATGATGCTAAAGAAAATCAATTCTCTGTAGAAGCATCAAATAAAGATGTATGTACTGCATATATGGATGCGATGGATGTTGATATTGCATTAAAAATTTATGTTCAAACTAAGAAAAATTCAGGTAATTATTATGAAACAAAGACTATACCAACGAATGCTTTTTATGAAATTGGAAGTAAGTCTTCATGTACAGGTACATCGACAATGACTATGAAGAATCAAAAGATTGTTATATCTGCAACATCTAGAACTAGTTGTGTTGCGTATTTAGATATTGGTTCTGGTCCAATTTTGGAAAGTATGAAGAATACAGTTGATGGGCAAAAGGTCGTAATAAATTTAACTAATTCATCAATTGGTACAAGTGCTGTTACTTATTATTATAGTAAAGATGGTGGTGCTACTTATGTATCAAGTACAAGTCCAACTTATACATTTGATAATTTGGAACCTTTGACTGAATATACATTCATGGCTTATTCAGTGGATTCTTCTGGTAAAACATCATCAATATTTACTACAACTGCAACAACTGATTATAAATATGTTGGATTATTTGATTATAAAAATACTGCTCAAGTGTTTAATGTTATAGTTTCTGGTTATTATAAATTACAAGTTTGGGGTGCTCAAGGTGGTTATAGATCATCTGCTACATATTCTGGACTTGGTGGTTATTCATATGGTACAGTTTATTTAAATGCTGGTGATAAAGTGTATGTTCATACAGGTGGTGCTGGTGGAAGTGGAACTTCTGGATGTGGCTCAACTATATGTGCTGGTGGTTATAATGGTGGTGGCTATCGTTATAAATATTATGGCGGTGGCGGAGGAACCGATATTAGAATAAATAGTGATTCTTTACTTGCTCGTGTTATTGTAGCTGGTGGTGGAGGTTCTGATGGTGCTACTAGTAAAAAAGGTATGTATGGTGGCGGTACAACTGGTGGTTCAAGTACTGAAAGTTATAGTTCAGTTGATAACTATGGTGGAAAAGGTGGTAATCAAACTTATTCAGGATATAGTGCTTCGTATACCATAACAAAACAAGCAACTACAGGATTAAATAGTAATACTACAGATAATTATGCTGGTGGCTTTGGCTTCGGCGGTGGCGGTGTCTACTTAAGTAGTGGATATGGTGGAGCCGGTGGAGGCGGCTGGTATGGTGGTTCTGGTAACGTTCCTGATGGTTCTGGTGATGATGACCGTGGTGGCGGTGGCGGTTCTGGATATGTATATACTTCATCAACTGCTTCAAGTTATCCATCTGGTTGTTTATTAAATAGTAATTATTATTTAACAAATGCTGCTACAACTGCTGGAAATGTTGCTTTCGAATCAACTTCTGGTGCTACAGAAACTGGTCATTCAGGTAATGGATATGCCAAAATTACATATTTGGGTAAAACATTATGATTTGCAAGAATTGTAAGAATCCATTACCTAGTGATGGTATTGTGTGTAAGTTTTGTGGTACTTTGATGAGTCAAGAACAGATAAATGATCAAAGAAAATATAAAGATAGAGAAAATGAAAGAATTGTTTTATTGAGTGAAAAATATGGTCATGAAAATAAAATAGAGTATCGTGAAAATAAAGAAAATAAAATCCTTGGATTTATTTCTATAGTAATAGTGTTGTTAGTTTTAATATTTTTGGCTATACTAATGAATATGTAAGGAGTGTTAATATGGTGTTAATGTGTCTTAAGATATTTTTAGCAAGAATAATTGATGTTACCTTGGGTACAGTTAGAACTGTGTTGGTTGTAAGAGGAAGAAAAAATACAGCTGCACTGATTGCCTTTGTTGAAGTGTTGATTTGGTTTTTGATAGCTAGAGAAGCTTTAACAACTGATCTAACATCTTGGTTAATTCCGATTTGTTATGCTGGTGGATATGCAACAGGTACTTATATTGGTAGTTATATTACAGTTAATTTTATGGAAAGCTTAATTGGAGTTCAAGTTACTACGAAAGAAGCTAGTGTTGATAAAATGATTAAAGAAATTCGTGATGCTGGTTTCGGGGTATCGGTGATTGATTTAAAGAATCCAAGTGATAGTCATAATAAGAAGATGTTGATGATTCAACTTAATAAATCAAAGTTAAAGGTTTTAACTCACATTATTAGGGAAAATGATAAAGATGCATTTGTTGTTATTAGCGATACGAAATATGTTCAAAATGGAATAATTAAATGACACTTAGGCTAAAGCTTAAGTGTTTTAATTTACTTATTTAGTGATAAGTGTTATAATATTGGTAAGTTATGGAGGAGAATTGTTATGAAGAAAAAACAAATTGTTGATTTAATTATTTCAGTATTTTTGATTATTTGTGGTAGTGTACTTTTGTTATTTCCATTGTTTCACTTTGTGAATGTTAAAATAATCTTTTTAGGTGTTATTGGGGTTTATGTTATACTTAGTTTGATTAAGTTTGGTTTGACATATAAATCAAGAGATTTTGAAGGATTACTTACTAGTTTAGCATCTATCATAGTATTTATTGTGGCTTTGAAGCTTGATATAAATAAAGTGCCATGGTATTTAGCTTTATGTTTGCTTATTTGGATTATATTGTTATCTTTGATTAAGCTTAAAAAAGGTGATTATTATAATGATAGAAAAAATAAGATGTGGATAGTAGAAGTAATTAGTTTGGTGTTATTTATTTTAGCAGGACTTCTTACTACGATGAATTTATATTATGAAAATGATATTCAAGTTTTGATACTAGGTTATTTCTTTTTGATACATGGTATGCTTGAGTTGTTTGATCCTTTGATTATTGGATTACAAAAATAGCGAGCTTTTGGCTCGTTATTTGTTTGTAATAATTAACTTGATAGCTGTTTTTTGTTCTCCGTTTATTGTGATGTCGTTGAATGCTGGTATTACAACTAGGTTATCACCGGTTGGTGCTACAAATCCTCGACATATTGCTATTGCTTTGATTGCTTGATTTAGAGAACCTGCACCGACGGTTTGAATTTCTACTTCTTTTTTTTCTCTATAGATATTTGCTATAGCTCCCGCTACTTTACTAGGGTTAGATTTTGTTGAAACCTTTAGAATTTCCATTATTACCATTCCTTTCATTTAAATATATGGTGAAATTTTATAAATATGCATTGATTTTTTATTTAAATGGTGATATAATTAAATAGTAATCATTACTATTTGGGAGGGTTATATGAAAAATACTAAACAGAGAAGTGTTATCTTGAGTATTATTAATAATAGTAATAATCATTTGGATGCTTATGAGATTTATGATATGGCAAAACGTGAAATTAATAATATTAGTCTTGGAACTGTCTATCGTAATTTAGGTCAACTTGAAAGGCATGGGATGGTGATTAGTATTGTTGTTAATGGGGTAAAGCACTATGATAAAGTGGTGCCACATCATCATTTTATATGCAAACGTTGCGGTAAGATAATTGATGTATTTGATTTAGATGTACCTGTTGTAAGTATGTATCAAAATAATATAGTAACTGATTATGAATTAGTTCTAAAGGGCATATGTATAGATTGCCAGAAGGAGGATAAAAATGGAATTAAAAGGAAGTAGAACTGAAGCAAATTTAATGGCAGCTTTTGCAGGAGAAAGTCAAGCAAGAAATAAGTATACTTATTATGCTTCAAAAGCTAAAAAGGATGGATATGAACAAATTGCAGCGATTTTTGAAGAAACTGCCAATAATGAAAAAGAACATGCAAAGATGTGGTTTAAAGAACTACATGGTGGAAGTGTACCAAGTACAGAAGAAAATTTATTAGATGCTGCGAATGGAGAAAACTATGAATGGACAGATATGTATTCTGAATTTGCAAAAGTAGCAAAAGAAGAAGGTTTTGATAGAATAGCATTTCTTTTTGAAAATGTAGCAAATATTGAAAAAGCACATGAAGAAAGGTATCGTAAATTGCTTAAAAATATTGACGATAAGCTTGTGTTTAGTAAAGATGGCGAATGTATTTGGATTTGTCGTAATTGTGGTCATATTGTTGTTGGCAAAGAGGCTCCGGGAGTATGTCCAGTATGTGGACATCCACAAAGTTTTTTTGAATTAAAAGCAGAAAATTATTAAAAATACTAGTTTTTTATATGATTTTGTGATATATTAGATTTGTAAAGACGAAGATAAAGGATAAGTAATTGTGTAAGTCAGATAGAGAGTTCTTGGATGGTGGAAAAGAATTGATGTAAATAATGAAATCTACCTTTTGAGTTGGGCAATGTTGTTCCGGTGGAAAGCCGTTAGAAAGTAAGTTAAATAAAGGATGGTACCGTCATTATGACTCCTTGGGTATCATCTTTTTTTGTTTAAAGGATGGTGAATGAAATGATTGATATTAAATTAATCAGAGAAAATAGTGATTTAGTCAAGGAAAATATTAAGAAAAAATTTCAAAATGAAAAATTAGGTTTAGTAGATGAGGTTTATGAATATGATAAAACTTATCGTGAATATAAGATGAAAATTGATGAATTAAGAGCTAAGAGAAATGAATTAAGTTCTTCAATTGGATTGCTTATGAGAGATGGTAAGAAGGACGAGGCTGAAGAAGTTAAAAAAAGTGTTGGTAAAATTAATGATTTAATTAGTGAATTTGAAGAAAAGGAAGAAAATTTATCTAAAGAAATTAAGGATAGAATGCTTGTAATTCCTAACATAATTGATGAGAGTGTACCAATTGGTAAAGATGATAGCGAAAATGTTGAAGTAGAAAGATTTGGTGATGCTGTTGTTCCTGATTATGAAATTCCATATCATGCTGATATAATTCTTAATTTGAATGGGATGGATAAAGAAGCTGCCGGAAGAACTAGTGGAGAAGGATTTTATTATTTGCTTGGGGATGTTGCTAGACTTCATGAAGCAATGCTTGCTTATGCAAGGGATTATATGATTGAAAAAGGTTTTACATATGCTATACCTCCGTTTATGATTCATAGTAATGTTGTTACTGGAGTTATGTCTTTTCCTGAGATGGAAGCAATGATGTACAAAATTGAAGGAGAAGATTTATTTTTGATTGGGACTAGTGAACATTCAATGATTGGTAGATTTAAAGATCAAATTATTAAAAAGGATGCGTTACCAATTAAAATGACATCATATTCACCTTGTTTTAGAAAAGAAGGTGGGTCACATGGTCTTGAAGAAAGAGGTTTGTATAGAGTTCACCAATTTGAAAAGCAAGAAATGATTGTTTTATGTGAACCTGAAGAGTCAATGGAATGGTATAATAAAATGTGGAAATGCACTGTTGATATATTTAGAAATATGGATATTCCGGTTCGTCAGTTGGAATGTTGTAGTGGTGATTTAGCCGATTTAAAGGTTAAATCTTGTGATATTGAAGCTTGGAGTCCTAGACAACAAAAATATTTTGAAGTTGGTTCTTGCTCAAATTTGGGCGATGCACAGGCTAGAAGATTGTCAATTAGGGTAAAGGGCGAAACAGGAAATTATTATTTGCATACTCTTAATAATACGTGTGTTGCAACTCCACGTGGGTTAATTGCTTTAATTGAAAATAATTATCAAAGTGATGGAAGTGTTAAAGTTCCAAAAGTTTTACAACCTTATATGGGTGGTTTGAAAGTTATAAAGCCTAAAAAATAAAATTGGTGGAGGGTTTATGGTTTGTTTAATTTTATTGTCTGCTTGTATAATAAGTGGAGTAGCAACTGGGAAAGTTTATATAGATATACATAAGTTTATTAAAACGAGTGTTAAACCTTTGGCTTGGAAGATGAATTTAGATTATAAGGAAATGCTTGAAATGTTTGATGCTGATTTAGCTTTTAATTTTAAATTGTTGATTCCAATAGTTAATTATTTACATGCAATGATTGAATTTGGTTCAATGATTCTTAATTATAATAATTTGAAAGATAGAGTTTATAAGATATCGCCGGAGTTTCAATATCAAGATGATGTTAGGCTGGAACATGAAACTGATGGTGATTTAAATGAAAAACAAGATTTTTTTGTGGGGCGTACTATCGATGGTAAAGTGCAAAATATATATTTTGATTATGATGGTAAATATATTAATATAAAAGATTATTCTGCAAGTAATTTTATTGCTTTGCCTGAGGATATGCAAAAGGAAGAATTATTTAATCTTTTGTGTGAGTGGTATTATGGTGGTTATAAATACTTGAATGGTAGCAGTAATATATCTCACGTGTTTGATGAAAAAGTAGCTGAAGCTGTAAAAAGTATTTATTATGAAAATGTCGATTATGTTGTTGAATATGAACAAAAATTAACAAGGAGGCGTTAAGTTATTCCTTGTTTTGTTTTTATATTTAACAAAGTGCTTTTATTTATTTGAATTTTATGATAAAATAAGCAAATGAACGGAGTGATAATATGAATGTACCTGATTTAATGGTTGCTAAAGATCGCAGTAAGGTTGATGTTAAAGAAAAAAAGTTAGATTTAGATATAAAACCTTTTTTTAAAGGTAAAAAATATTTTTTGAGGACTTATGGATGTCAAATGAATGTGCATGATTCTGAAGAAATTAAATATTATTTAGAGTCTCTTGGGTATACAGCTGTTGATGTGTTGGAAGATGCTGATATAGTGATTTTAAATACTTGTGCTATTAGGGAAAATGCTAAAGATAAAGTTTTTGGTTATTTGGGAAGATGTAAACATTTAAAAAAGACTAAGAGAGACTTGATAATTGCTATTACTGGATGTTTAATGCAACAACCTAAGGAAATAGAGGAAATTCACAATCGACATAAATATATTGATATTATTGTTGGGACTCATAATTTAAATGAATTGCCATCTATGATTATAAATGCTAATCAAAAACATTTACAAGAAATTGAGGTTTATTCAAACAGTGATATTGTTTTTGAAAATGTTAAGTACAATAGGGATTCTAAATTTAGTGCATGGATTAATATTATATATGGTTGTGATAAGTTTTGTACATACTGTATAGTTCCTTATACTAGAGGTAGGGAGAGAAGTAGAAAAATAGAAGAAATTTTAGATGAAGTGCGGGATTTAAAGAATAAAGGATATCTTGAGATTACTTTACTTGGTCAAAATGTTAATGCTTATGGTAAAGATTTGAACTTAGGTTATGATTTTGCAACATTGCTTGAAGAAGTGGCTAAAATTGGTATTCCGCGTATTAGATTTGTTACTTCACATCCTTGGAATTTTACTGATAAGATGATTGATGTGATTGCTAAATACGATAATGTTATGCCTTATGTTCATTTGCCAATTCAATCTGGTAGTGATGAAATCTTAAAGAAGATGAACAGAAAATATACAATTGATGAGTATAAAAAATTATTTGATGAAATAAAAAGTAAAGTTAAAAATGTTTCTATTACTACTGATATAATTGTGGGTTTTCCAAATGAATCTGATGAAGATTTTCAAAAAACTTTAGATATTGTTAATTATTGCAAGTATGATGGAGCTTATACATTTATTTTTTCTCCAAGAGATGGAACACCTGCTGCTAAAATGGTTGATACTATTCCTATAGAAATAAAAGAACAGAGATTGTATAAATTAAATGAACTCGTTAATAAATATTCATTGGAAAGTAATGAAAAACTTGTTGGAAATGTTGAAAAGGTTTTGGTTGTAGATAAAAGTGAAAAAGATGATTCAAAAGTATTTGGATATACAGAGTCAATGAAACTTGTTAATTTTGTTGGTTCGAGTGAATTGATTGGAAAAATTATTAATGTTAAAATTATTGATGCTAAAAGCTTTAGTTTAGATGGAGAGGTAAGTCAAGATTAAATTCTTGACTCTTTTTATATGTTGATGGCATAAAAAAAAGTCCGTTTGGACTTTTGATTTTTAAATGGTGGCTCGTCTGAGATTCGAACTCAGGACCCTTTGATTAAAAGTCAAATGCTCTACCTACTGAGCTAACGAACCAAATTCAATAATGTTTTCATTTACTTTTGAAAAAATAAATGGCTGCCTCGGCAGGATTCGAACCGGCGGAATGTCAGAGTCAAAGTCTGATGCCTTACCACTTGGCTACGAGGCACTATTTAAAATGGTGGGGAGACATAGATTTGAACTATGGAACCCGAAGGAACAGATTTACAGTCTGCCGCGTTTGACCACTTCGCTATCTCCCCAAAAAAAATGGTGCCGACAGAGAGAGTCGAACTCCCAACCTACTGATTACAAGTCAGTTGCGCTGCCAGTTACGCTATGTCGGCAAATGGTGGGCGATATAGGACTCGAACCTATGACCCCCTGCTTGTAAGGCAGGTGCTCTAACCAACTGAGCTAAGCGCCCATCTTCCCGATGACAATTTAGATTATACCAGATGATATGATAAATTGCAATAGTTTTTTTTAAAAAATTGCAATTTATGTATATTTTTTGTGATAATTTCATTTTTTGGTGAGAGATAGCGTAGTTATAAGGTAATATTATTTTATATGAATTAATTATTATCTCTATTTATGTGGGACCTAGGTCAAGTTTCAGGTTCAACTGAGCAAAATAAAAAAACAGGAATTCCTGTTTAAAAAAACTAAACTGGTCGAGAAGACAGGATTTGAACCTGCAACCCCTAGGTCCCAAACCTAATGCACTGCCAAATTGTGCTACTTCTCGAGGTATACAATCTATCAAGAAAAAAATTAATGGTGCGCCCAGAGGGACTCGAACCCGCAACCTTTAGATCCGTAGTCTAACGCTCTATCCAATTGAGCTATGGGCGCTTATTTCATCACGTTTCTTCTCGAATGCAATAATATTATATTACATAGAAAGCATAAAAGTCAATGAAAATTACAATTATTTTGCTTATTTTGTCAATTTTTTATTAAAAAAGATAAAAAAAAATATTTTTACTTCTTTAATTCGACAAATTTTTTACTTTTTTTGTGCTATCATATCTTCTTGAAAGGAGGAATTATTATAGAATCCTTAAGTGATTTAAATTTATCTGACGCTGAACATGAAGAAACTATGAAGCAAAATATGAAAATTTTTTGTAAACAATTTTATTATATTCAAGCTTTAAATTGGGTTAAAAGTTCAGGTAATGGAAGTGCTGCTGCTGGAAAAACTTTTGAAGATTTAGTTGGAAAAGCACAAGACAGAATGTTTCTTCCTGATTATTTAGGAATTGAGATAAAAACAAAATCTGTTTCAGCAAAAAGAAAACTTTGTTTATTTAATATGGCACCTGATAGCGAACCTAATATTATTAGAACTCTTTGGAGTAAATGTGGTTGGAGAAGTAAAAAGAATGATTTGAGAGAATTCTTTGCAACTGTTGATGCTCTTAATTTTTCTAATGAACATCGTAAATATGCATTTAAACTTAAAGTAGATTATGATAATAAATGTATTAGACTTTGTATTCGTAAAAATTGGGATGATATTGATGAAATTGATGATCGCTTTTTCTGGACTTTTCAACAATTGGAGAGTAGAATACATGTAAAGCTTTCATATTTGGCATTAATTCACTATGAATCAAAAATGTCATATGGTGAATCATATTTTAAATTTACTAGTCTTGATATGTATCGATACAGATACTTTGAAAATTTTTTAGAACTTATTGAAGCTGGAAAAATTACCGTTGATTTTAAAATTTTAACCCATGGTGATGGAGATGACTTTGGAAAACCAAATGACAAAGGAACCAGTTTTATAATAAGTGAAGATGATTTGGATATTTTATTTGAAAAAATTCCAATTAGAAACTATATTTTTAGTTAAAAAAAACGGACTGCATGAGCAGGACGTTTTTTTTGCTATTCAACGGTAACGGATTTTGCTAAATTTCTTGGCTTATCAATGTCGCATCCTTTATTTTTGGCGATTCTATACGATAATAATTGAAGTGGTATTATTGTTAAAATTGGTTGTAATATTTCTTCAATTTTATCTATTGTTATAATTTTGTCATAAAATTTTTCATTAGGTATCATATTAGTTACCAATATTACATATGCACCGCGTGCCTTTGTTTCTTTTATATTGCTTATTGTTTTTTCAGCGATTTCCTCATCAGTAAGTAGGGCAATAACTGGTGTGTTTTTAGCGATCAACGAAATTGTGCCATGTTTTAATTCTCCGGCTTGGTATGCAACGCTATTAATATAAGAAATTTCTTTTAGCTTTAGCGATGCTTCTAACGCTATTGCGTAATCTATGGCTCTACCAATAAAGAAAATTTGTTTTTTGTTGTAAATTTTGTCGGCAATTTCTATGTAGTTATCATTTTTAATTGTCTTTTGAATTAATTTTGGCATTTCTTTAATTTCATCACTTATTTTTTTGTATTTTTCATCACTAATTATATTTTTGGCTTTACCTAAATACAAAGCAATTAGACTAAATATTGCAACTTGTGCTAAATATGCTTTCGTTGTTGCAACAGCAATTTCAAATCCAGCTTTAATATAGACAACATGGTCAGCTTCTCTTGCAATTGATGAACCAATTACATTTACAATTGCCATTGTTGTAATTCCATCATTCTTAGCTTTCCTTAATGCTGCAAGAGTATCAGCGGTTTCTCCAGATTGTGATACCACAATCAATAAAGTGTCCTTATCATAAAAACATTTTTTATAGCGATATTCACTGGCTACTTCAACATTTACAGGAATGTCAGCGTATTTTTCAATCAAGCTTTTACCAACAATTCCTGTGTGATATGCTGATCCACATGCAACTATATCAATCTTTTTAAATTTTTTAATAAAACCAAAGTTTTTTTCGAGTGATTCCATGCTTCCATCATAATAGTAATTAATTGTGTCTTTAAAAACTTTATCTTGTTCATTTATTTCTTTTAACATGAAATGTTCATATCCATTTTTAGTAGCCGCATCCATTGTTCCTTCAAAAACTTTTATTTCTTTTTCACATTTGTTTAAATTTTTATCAAATATCTCTATTTTATCTTTCGATAGTTTTACAATGTCTAAATCATTTAATAACATATATTTTTTTGTATATGCAAGTATTGCTGGTACATCTGATGCAACATAATTTCCGTCATCGGCAATTGCGGCTATCATTGGTATTGCATTTCTTGTTGCATAGATATGTTCATCTTTATCAACCATTACTACAAATGCGTATGATCCACGCAAAATTTTACTTGCTTCATTCAATGTTTTAACCATATCATTACTTTTTTTATACAAGCTATCAATCAAAGCGGCAGCGATTTCGCTATCTGTTTTACTTTTAAATTTGTATCCTTCTTTTACAACTCTGTTTTTGATATCTTGATAATTTTCTATAATCCCGTTATGTATTAAAGTTATTTGACCAACCTTATGTGGGTGAGCATTTATTTTATTTACTTCACCATGTGTTGCCCACCTAGTATGACCAATTCCCATGTATGCATCTACATCCATATCAACTTGTTCTTTTAAATTTTTGATTTTTCCAACTTCTTTAATTATTTCTACTGTATTATTTTTTACGTAAGCTATTCCAGCAGAATCATAGCCACGGTATTCTAATGCTTCTAATGCATTAATAAGTTTTGGAACACATTTTTTAGTTCCAATATATCCAATTATTCCACACATTTTAAAATTCCTTTCTTAAAGTATGTGATATATTTTTTGTTACAATTTTGATTTTGATTTTTATTATATATCTTTCGAGTATACTAACCCGTGATGTATCCGCCGAAATATCGATAATCATCATCCTCGTTAACCACGTGGGTCTGGCGCTAACAAATAATTTTACCTCCATTTATTATTTTGTTTTTTTAATTATAATATAGATTGTATCTTTTGTCAAAATATAGTATAATATTTTTGGTGATGTTATATGGCAAGTGTCAAAGGAAAATTGGAAAAAAAGAATAATTCAACTAGTAATGAATTAACAAATACATTGATTTTAGGTTTGGTTGGTCTAATTTTATTGTTAATTCCGGATACATTAAATAAGTTGTTGGGAATAGTAGTAGGATTAGGTTTACTTATCTTAGGTATTTACTCAATTTACCAATATTTACAACAAAAATTATTTACATCAAACATGATAAGCGGTATTTTGTATAGTATTCTTGGTCTAATTGTTTTATTATATCCAGGTTCTGTCATCAGAGCTGTTGCAATTGGTATTGGTTTTGCTTTAATTGTAATTGGACTTTCTAAATTAAGACAAGCTTTAATATTAAAAAATGTAAACACAAAATGGATTGGAACACTGGTGGTAAGTATACTAATTTTAATTTTAGGGTTTTTACTTGTGTTTAACCCATTTTCTGGGGTGGCAATAACTAAATTAGCCGGAGCTTTTTTATTAATTGTTGCTATATTTAATGTTGTTGATAATTGCGTTTTTCAAAAGTAACTGTAAAAAGTTATTTTTTTTAACTTCAAAAATTCAGCAATATATGATAAACTATATATATGGTGATGTTATGGATCGAATTACATTTATATTAATAGCAATTGCATACTATATTTTAACTATTGTTTCGGTAATAGTTATTTTGAATATTCTAAATAATAAAGAGAAAAAGAAATTGAAAAAAGAGATAGAAAAGTTAGAAACTGAAAAAAATATGGTAATTTCTGCTTCAATGTTATCTGAATTAAACAAAGTTGAGGCTTTGGTTAATAATGATGAAATGAAAGAAAAACTAAATGATTGGAAATCTAGATTTAATGACATAAAGGAAGTTGAAATGCCAAAAATAACTGATACCATCAATGAAATTGAAGAATTATTTGAAGAAAAAAACTTTAAAGATTTAAAAGGATTAGTTTTAAAAGCGGATTTTGATTTAAATACATTAAAAACAAAAGCAAGTTTTTTACTTGATGAAATTAAAGATGTAACTCTAAGTGAAGAACGAAATAGAGAAACTATTACAAAATTAAAGGCTGAATATCGTGATATTCTTGGAACGTATAAAGAATTTGAAGAAGAATATGCTGATGTAAAAGCACCTTTGGAACTTCAATTTGAAAATGTTGATAAATTATTTGCAGCTTTTGAAAATGCGATGGATCAAAATGCTTACACTGAAGTAGGTAGAATTGTAAAAGCAATTGCTGATGTTATTGCTAATTTAAAGGTAATTATTGATGAAGCACGTCCAATTATAACTTTGGGCAAAAATTTAATTCCTAAAAAAGAAGAAGATATTAAAAATATTGCTGAAAAAATGACTCGTGAAGGTTATAATATTGAATACTTAAATATTGATTATAATATTAATGAAGCAAACAAAAAAATTCAAGATATTTTTCAACGTTTAAATGTTTTGAATGTTGAAGATTCATTATTTGAACTTAAAACAATGCATGATTATTTTGATTCTTTATATGCAGATTTTGATAAAGAACGTATTTCTAAAAAAATATATGAGGATTTTAGCAGAAGTATTTTAATTAAGGCTACGAAACTTGAAAAAGTTAACAACGAACTATATAAAAAGATGGGGGATATTAAATATAGTTATGATTTATCAGATGATGAGGTCTCAGTAATAGTTGAAATTAAACAGGAAATAATGAGTATTCGTGCTAGTTATGATAAAATTGTTGATGTGGGAAGAAGTAAAATGCTTGCTTATTCGAAACTTGCTAGAGAAATGGAAATTATTAATTCTAAGCTTATTAAAACTGAAGAAAAGTTAAATGGTGCCTTAAAAAATTTAGGTAGCTTAAAAGAGGATGAACTTAGAGCACGTGAACAACTTGATGAAATTAAAAAAATTTTATCTTCAACAAAAGAAAAAGTTCGTTCATATAAGCTTCCATGTGTTCCTAAGAATTATTATGTCGAACTATCCGAAGCAATGGAAGCAATTAATGAATTAGTTAAAGAATTAGATAAACGTCCAATCTCAATAAAAATTCTTAATTTAAGGGTAGATACTGCCAGAGACTTAGTTTTAAAAGTTTACAATACTGTTAATGAAACTATTAAAACTGCAAAAATGGCTGAAACTGCAATAGTATATGGAAATCGTTATAGAGTTACTAATAAAGAAGTTGATTTTGGATTGACTAAGGCAGAAAATGCATTTATAAAAGGTAATTTTAAGATGAGTCTTGAAAATGCAATTAATGCAATAAATATTGTTGAACCAGGTATACATAAAAAATTACTTGAGGAATCATATAGTTAGGAAGTGAATAAATTTGATATATTTTGATTATAGTGCAACAACACCAGTATCTTATGATGTTCTTGATACAATTACAAAGGTTAGTAAAGATTTTATAGGTAATGCCAATTCCATTCATAGTTTGGGGCAAAAATCCTTTTCTTTATTGGAAAGTGCAACAAAACAAATTGCTGATATATACTCAGTTAATCCATCTGAAATTGTTTATACGAGTGGGGCAACTGAAGCTAATAATATAGCTTTAATTGGATCTTGTCTTGCTAATCATAAAAGGGGTAAACATATTATTGTTTCTAAGCTTGAGCATCCATCAATTTATGTAATTTGTGATTATTTAAAAACAATAGGTTTTGAAGTGAGTTATGTAAAAAATGATCAAGATGGTTTAATAGATTTTGAAGATTTGAGGAATTTAGTACGCGATGATACGATTTTAGTAAGTATTTGTGCAGTTAATTCTGAAACTGGAGTAAGACAACCTTTAAAAATGATTAGACAAATAATAAAAAAAGAAAACATGGGTACAATATTTCATTCCGATATGACTCAAGCTATTGGTAAGGTTAGTGTAAATATGCATGATGTAGATTTAGCTAGTATGTCAAGTCATAAAATATTTGGACCAAAAGGAATTGGTTTTTTATATAAAAGTAGTATGGTTAAAATAACTCCATTAATTTATGGAAGTGGCAAAACCAATGATTTAAAACCTGGGACACCACCGCTTCCTTTGATTGCAGCATTATCTAAAGCTGTTCGTCTTGCGAATGATGGTCTTGAAAAAAAAGAAAGATTTGTAACCCTTTTAAATGATAAAATTGTAAATGCATTAAGTAAATATCCAAATATTAAAATAAATAAAACAAAATATAGTATACCTCAAATACTTAATATAAGTGTTATGGATGTTATGCCTGAGGTTTTAGTCCATGCATTAGAAAAATACGAGATTTATGTGAGTACGAATACTGCATGTTCAAGTGGAGACATTTCTAATAGCATCATTGCTATATATAATGATATAAATAGAGCTAAACACACAATAAGAATTAGTTTATCTTATGTAAGTACAACTGAAGAGGTTAATAAATTTATTGAAGTGTTTAAATCTGTTTATGAAAATTTAAGTAATTTACGTTAAAACTACCATTTTTGGTGGTTTTTCTTGTGGATTTGTGATACAATCTATTTGTTTGGTGGTTTATATGGAAAAAATAATAATTATAAAATATGGAGAATTAAGTACAAAAAAAGATAATAAAAACTTCTTTATAAGTAAATTAAAGAATAATATTGATGTAACTTTAAAAAATATTGAACACGAAACTTTTTATGATTTTGGAAGAATGTTTATAAAAACAAATTATATTGATGAAGTAATAAATCTTTTAAAGAATGTTTTTGGTATTCAAGAAATTATGATAGGTTATAAAAGTTCTAATCTAGATATCGAAGATATAAAAAATAATGTGTTAGATTTGATTAAAGATAAAGAATTTAAAACATTTAAAGTTGTAACAAAACGAAGTAATAAAAGTTATCCTTTAGAATCAATGATGGTTAACAATATTTTGGGGGGACACATTCTTAAAAATATTGATGGAATACATGTAGATGTTCATAATCCAGAAATTGTAGTTAATGTTGAAATTAGAAATGAAGAGGTTTTATTCTACTTTAGTGGTATCAAAGGGTTGGGGGGATATCCAGTTGGTACTTTAGGCAAAGGTTTACTTATGTTAAGTGGAGGAATTGATTCTCCGGTTGCTGGGTATCTTGCTATAAAAAGAGGGGTAAAACTTGAAACTATTTATTTTGAAAGCCCACCACATACGAGTGATATGGCTAAAGATAAAGTTATAAAACTTGCTAAAGTTCTTGCAAAATATAATACTGAAGTTAAAATACATGTTATTAATTTTACTGAAATTCAAGAGTCAATTTTAAAAAATATACCTCATGAATATTTGATAACTATAATGAGAAGAATGATGTATCGAATTAGTGCAATTGTTGCAACACAGAATAATGCTAATATTATTGTAAATGGTGAATCAATTGGTCAAGTTGCAAGTCAAACTTTAACAAGTATGAGAGCAATAAATGAAGTTGTCAAAATACCTGTTATTAGACCTGTTGCATGTTTTGATAAACTAGAAATTATTGATATTTCAAAACAAATTGGTGCTTATGATATTTCAATTTTACCATTCGAAGATTGTTGTACTGTATTTGTTCCAAAACATCCAGTTATTAATCCAAACCCAATATTATGTAGTGAATATGAAGAATTAATTCCTTATAAAGATTTAATTTATAAAGCAATAAAACATCATGAAGTTATTAAAGTTTCAATAACAGATGACAATAAATATAGTGATTTATTATAATTTTTCTTGATAATCATAAATAAATAATATATAATTAAGTTGAAATGAGTGTGTTAATATGGAAGATAATTTTTGTTTAAAGACTTCAGGAATGTGGCAACTTGCAGGTTATGTTTTGTTTGCTATAAAGATAATTGTTCCTTTGATTATTATAGTTCTTGGAATAATTGATTTTGCTAAAGCTAGTTTAAGTAGTGATGATAAGGCTGTATCTAAAGCAGCATCTTCATTATTAAATAGATTTATAATCGGGATTGCAGTTTTCTTTGTACCAACAGTAGTATCTATTGTTTTAGGTTTAGTTGTAACTAAAGAGGAAGATGGAACTGGTATTGATGCATGTAGAGTTTGTTTATTAAATCCTACTGATACTGATTGTGATTCTTATAAAAGAAAAGCAAAAGGAATAGATGCTGTTGATAAAGCTGATAAAGATTCATTAAGAGATTATGAATAATTAATTAGTTTTTAAACATAATATTATTAGGTGATATTGTGTTTAAAATAAATGATTATTATTATAAAGGTTATGATATTGAAAATAAGTCGAGGTTAGAAAAGTTAGTTATGGGGTATTCAAATCCTTATGGACCTAACTTAGGTAGTAACTCTCGAAGAATAATTGATTATCAAAAAAGTGCTACTTTTACTAATCAAGATAATACAAAGTTAAAAATAACTAAATAATTAGTCACTAATTTATAAAATATTTTGTAAATTAGTGACTTTTTTTTCATTTTAATGTATAATAATGGACAGAGGTGAAGTTATGAAAATTTTAGCAGTAAATGCAGGTAGTTCATCACTTAAATTTACATTGATTGAATTACCAGAAAAGAAAGTATTAGCAAATGGATTATTTGAAAAAATAGGAATTCCAGGTTCTTGTTATACAATTAAATATAATGGGGAAAAAATTACTAAGGAAGCTAATTTAGGAGATCATTCAGTTGCAGTACAAATTTTAATGGATGAATTAATTAATATGGGTATTATTAGTTCATTGGAAGAAATAGATGGGGTTGGACATAGAATGGTTCATGGTGGTCAAGAATTTACTGAATCAGTTGTATTAACAGAGGATGTACTTGAAAGAGTTTCACAATATAATGAACTTGCACCACTTCATAATCCTGCCAATATTATGGGTGTAAGAGCTTTTATGAAAGCATTACCAAACACTATTCAAGTTGGTGTATTTGATACTGCATTCCATACAACTATGGAACCAACTGAATATATTTATCCAGTACCATATGAATGGTATGAAAAATATGGAGTTAGAAAATATGGATTCCATGGAACAAGTCATCGATACATTAATAAAACAATTAGTGAATATTTGAAAAGAGATGATTTAAAAGTTATTTCTTGTCATATAGGTAATGGTGGATCTATCACTGCAATCGATTCAGGTAAAGTAATTGATACATCAATGGGATTTACTCCACTTGCTGGTATTATGATGGGTACAAGATGTGGTGATATTGATGCATCTATGTTATCTTATTTAGCTGGAAAGACTGGAAAAACATTAGAAGAATTAACAAATGATTTAAATAAGAAAAGCGGTCTTTTAGGTGTTAGTGAAGTAAGTAGTGATTCAAGAGATGTTGAAAATGCTGCGAATGATGGAGATGCTAAAGCTATTCTTGCTCAAGAAATGTATGCTAGAAAAATAGCTAATTATATTGCTATGTATAATAATTTACTTGGTGGAGCAGATGTTATTACATTAACTGCAGGTGTTGGTGAAAATAGTAAAACTATGCGTAAATCTATTCTTGATAAGATTGCATCACTTGGTGTTAAAATTGATGAAGAAAGAAATGACTTTAGGGGAGAATTCCGTTTAATATCAACTGATGATTCAAAAATTCCAGTTTATGTTGTTCCAACCGATGAAGAATTAATGATTGCAATGGATACTGTTGAATTAAAAAATAAAAATAAATAGAAATGAGTGATAAAATGAAGGAAATGTATAAAAAAGTATTTAAAATAATAAAGAAGTATAACAATATTGTTTTAGCTAGACATATAAGTCCGGATCCAGATGCTATAGCAAGTCAAATAGCTTTAAGGGATTCTATTAAACTTACATTTCCAGAAAAAAATGTTTATGCAGTAGGTGCTGGGGTACATAAATTTAAATATTTAGGTACCTTGGATAAACCTGATTTAAGTTCTTTGGATAATGCTTTGTTAATTGTATTAGATGTTCCAAACTTTTATAGAGTTGATGGAATAAATGGATTAGAATATAGTGCTATATTAAAAATTGATCATCATCCAGCAGAGGATATAATCGGAGATGTTGATTGGACTGATTCAACTAAATCTAGTACATGTGAAATGATTTCTGAACTTTTATTAAATACAAGCTTAGTTATGGATAAAAAATGTGCTGAAGATTTATATGTAGGAATGGTTTTTGATAGTGATAGATTTTTACTTCCAAATACAACTGCTAATACTTTAAAAACAGCATATGAATTAATAACTGCAAGTAATATAGATTTTGTTAGTTTATATGATAATTTGTATGAAAGAAGTATTAATGAAGAAAAATTCAGAGCATATTTAATAAATAATATAGAGATAACTGAAAATAAATTTGGTTTTATCTTTGTGTCAAGTGAAGATTTAAGAAAATTTAATGTTGAAGCTACTAGTGTATCTAATCAAGTAAATGATTTTTACTTTATAAAAGAACTTATTTGTTGGATGTTTGTTGTATATGATGAAAGAAATAGTATATATAAAGCAAATATAAGAAGCCGTGGACCAGTTATAAATGAAGTGGCATCTAAGTATAAAGGTGGAGGTCATAAATTTGCATCTGGTTGTAGAACAACAGATTATAAAGTAATCGAAGATTTAGCTAAAGATTTAGATAAAACATGTAAAGAGTATTTTAATGAAGAAAATATCTAGTATAAAGTTATATAAAAATAAATATATTGTTTACTTTGATAAAGAATATATTAGTTTATATTCTGATACAATAATTAAGTTTAATTTACTTAAACCAAGGAATATTAGTGATATAGAATATAAAAATATAATTTTATATAATGATTATGTTGATGCATATAATAAAGCTTTAAAACTAATTGGAATAAAACTTAGAACTAAAAAAGAAATTAAGGATAAATTAAGTAATTATAATAAAGATACAATAGATAAGGTTATTTTGTTACTTCAAAAAAATGGTTATTTAAATGAAGATTTATATATCAGTGCATATATTAATGATAAACTTAATTTAAGTAGTGATGGGCCAAAGAAAATACAAAGTAATTTGGGGAAATTAGATTTAGATAAAGAAAAAATTAATGAACAAATTAGTTTGATAAATAGTGATGTATGGCTTGATAGAATAGATAAGGTTATAAAGAAGAAAGATAAACAAAATAAAAAATTATCTAAGAATATGTTTATTAAAAAGATAAAGAATGATTTATTGTTGTTAGGTTATCCGAGTAATCTTATTAATGAAAAGTTAGATTTATTAGATAATAAAGATGATGCAATATTAAAAAGTGTGTACGAAAAAGAATATAAAAAATTAAGTAGAAAGTATGATGGAGAAAACCTTAAGAGTAAGTTAAAATATAATTTATATAAAAAAGGTTTTAAAATAGATGATATTAATAAAATAATGGAATAGGTGGTATATATGAAAAAAAATATGAAATGGTTAATTGTTTTTGTTAGTTTAATGATGCCAGAAGTTGCATTTGCGGAAGAAATAAATGTCTGTAGTGGACAAAGTTTAAGAGCTTTTCAAATTATTGGTTATTTAATTTATGTGGCAAAAATGGTTATTCCTCTTTTGCTTGTAGTTCTTGGAAGTATTGATTTAGCAAAAGGTGTTATTGCAACAAATGAGAAACCAAATAAAGATAGTTTAATGGCTTTTGGAAGAAGGTTAATAATTGCTGTAGTAATATTTTTGATTCCAACTGTACTTGATTTTTTACTTAGTTTTGTTGATGGAGCCAATGATACAATGGATAAATATTCTGTATGTACAACATGTTTACTTGATCCTTTAGGGGACGAATGTCAAAATGGTGTTGATGAATAAAGTGGATAAAAAACTTATCCATTTTTCTTTTATTTAAGTAATATTTTTGATATAATAATATTACATTAATGGAGGTTAACAATGGATATATTAAATAATTTAAATAACGAACAAAAACAAGCCGTTATGCATATGGAAGGTCCATGTTTAGTTTTGGCAGGAGCAGGTTCAGGTAAAACCAAAGTATTAACAACAAGAATTGCTAATATGATAAATGAAGGTATTTATTCTGGTAATATTTTAGCTATTACATTTACTAATAAAGCAGCAAAAGAAATGCGTGATAGAATTAGTTTAGTAGTGGAAAATAATTATGCTTTTGTAGGAACTTTTCATTCTTTTGGGCTTAGAATTATCAGAGAAAATGTTGAAAAATTAGGTTTAACTAGTAACTTTACAATTATAGATAGTGATGATGCACTTAGTATTATTAAGAAAATTATGAAGGAATTTGATATAAGTACAAAAGATTTTAGTCCTTCATTTGTTAGAAATAAAATTAGTTTTATTAAAAATGAAATGTTAAGTGATGCTGAAGTAGAGAAGTTTTTAGCTAGTCCTCCGGAAAAAGTTGCTGCTAAAGTATATTTTCAATATGAAAAGGTTTTAAGAAAGAATAATGCCGTTGATTTTGATGATTTATTAAAAAGACCTGTTATGTTATTTTTAGAAAATGAAGATATTTTAGATAAATATCAAGAAAGATATAAATATATATTAATTGATGAGTATCAAGATACAAATGAGGTTCAATATAAGTTAGTTAAGATGCTTGCAAGTAAGTATCGTAATCTTTTTGTTGTGGGTGATGTTAATCAAAGTATCTATGGTTTTAGATGGAGTAATTATAAAAATATTCTTAATTTTGAAAAAGATTATCCGGATGCTGTAAGTATTACTTTGAATCAAAATTATCGAAGCACTAATACAATTTTAACTGCTGCAAACAATGTTATTAAAAATAATGTTGAGAAAAAAGAAGTTAATTTGTTTAGTACTTATGGTGATGGAGTTAAGATTAAGTATTTTCGGGGGCTCGATGAAAAAGATGAAGTAAGACTTGTAACTGATGAAATAAGAAAATTATTAAATGAAGGATATACTTATAATGATTTTGCAATTCTTTATAGAACCAATGCTCAATCAAGAAATGTCGAAGATGCTATATTAAAATTAAATTATCCATATAGGGTAGTTGGTAGTTATTACTTTTATAAAAGAAAAGAAATTAAAGATTTGTTATGTTACTTAAGACTTATTTCAAATCATCAAGATGATGTATCTTTAGAAAGAGTTATCAATGTACCAAAAAGAGGAATAGGTACAACATCAATTCAAAATATTACAACACTTGCAAATGATAATAATACATCAATGTTTGATTGTTTATCTAAACCAAAGGAATTAGAATTTAAAAAATTAATTTTAGATTTAACTGAAGAAGCTAAGAATAAGGATTTAACTGAGTTAATTGATTTAGTATTAGAAAAAAGTGGTATGAAAAAAGAACTTGAAAATGAACATAGTTTAGATGCTGATATTAGGCTTGAAAACTTAATGGAATTTAAGAGTATCACTGAAAATTATCAAAAAGATACTGGTAATGTTAACTTGGAAGATTTTTTGGAAGATATAAGTTTAGTGGCTGATTCACAAGAACATCAAGAACTTGATAATGCGATTACTTTGATGACAATGCATGCAGCGAAAGGTCTTGAGTTTAAAGTAGTATTTTTAATAGGTATGGAAGAAGGTATTATGCCTCATTTTATGAGTTTAGAATCATCAAGTGACTTAGAAGAAGAACGAAGACTTTGTTATGTTGCAATTACACGTGCTAAAGAAAGATTATATATTACAAATGCTAAAAGAAGACTTTTATTTGGTACTGTAAATATGAATCCACCATCAAGATTTATTTCAGAAATTGATGATAACTTAATTGAAAAACAAGAAAATAAGGAAAGCTTAATGAATAAGGCTTTTGAAAAAAGTAAGTTTTATGAAGGGGAAGCAATTGATTATAAACCAGGTGAAGTTGTACTTCATGCTTCATTTGGTAAAGGTGTAGTAGTGGATATTGATGATAGATTTGTAACTGTTGCATTTAATAAAAGATTTGGTGTAAAGAAATTTTTAAATAATTATAAAGGATTAAGGAGGATAAATTAATGAAGACTTTAGTTATTATGGCTGCAGGAATGGGTAGTAGATTTGGAGGATTAAAACAAATTGAACCAGTTGGACCAAGCGGAGAAATTATTGCAGATTATTCTGTGTATGATGCAAAAAAAGCTGGATTTGAAAGAGTAGTGTTTATTATAAGAAAAGAAAATGAAGATTATTTTAAAGAACATATTATAAGTAAATTTAATGATAAGATTGAGGTTGAACTTGCTTTTCAAGAGTTATTATATATTCCAGAAGATGTAATTTTACCTGAAGGTAGAGTTAAAATGCTGGGCACTGGACATGCTTTATATTGTGCACAAGATTATATTGATGATGATTTTATTATTATTAATTCAGATGATTTTTATGGATATGATTCATTTTTACAAGCGTCTAAGTTTTTAGACAGTAAAAATGAAGATTACATGAGTGTTAATTATCCTTTTTATGTAACAATGAGTAAGTATGGTAAAGTAAAACGTGGTGTAGTAAAAGAAGATGATGGTTATGTTAAAGAAATAATTGAAAGTGAAATAAGTGTTGATGGTGATAAAATTATTGCCAGTAGTTTAATTGATGGTGATATATTTGAAATAGAAAAAGATACACCGGTTGCAGTTAATTTCTTTGCATTTAGAAAGAGTTTTTTAAATGTATTAAATCAAGAATTTGATAAATTTATTCATGGTGATATTGATTTAAAGAGTGAATTTTTACTTCCAGATATATTAAAATGCGGACTTGCTGAAAAAAAGTTTAAAGTAAGATGTGCTACTTCAAAAAGTAAATGGATTGGTATGACTTATAAAGAGGATGAAGAAGATGTTAAAAAAAGTATTAATGAATTGATTAGTTTGGGTGAATATCCTAATAATTTGTGGGGTTAATATGGAAAATATAAAAAAAAGAGTAGAAGAATTAACTAAGATATTAAATGATGCAAATTATAATTATTATGTGTTAGATAATCCAACGATTACTGACCAAGAATATGATAAATATATCAGAGAGCTTGAAGGTATTGAAGAAGAATATCCAGAGTTTGCAAGTGATGTAAGCCCGACGAAGAGAGTTGGAGGAGAAGTAATATCTAAATTTGAAAAAGTAATTAGAGATAAACCGATGCTTTCAATCGGAGATGTCTTTAATGAAGAAGAAGTTAGTGATTTTGTTAAGAAAATTATTAATGAAACTGATACACATGAGTTTGTTTGTGAACAAAAGATAGATGGTTTAGGTATATCTTTGATTTATGAAAAAGGTGTATTAGTAAGAGGGGTTACAAGAGGTGATGGACTTGTTGGAGAGGATGTTACTCACAATGTTAAAACAATTAAGTCTGTTCCTTTGAAGTTAAAACGTGATGTTGATATTGAAGTACGTGGGGAAATTTTTATGCATAAAAGTACTTTAGAAAAAATTAATAAAGAACGTGAAATGCTGGGAAAACCTAAACTTCAAAATGTTAGAAATGCTGCAGCTGGTAGTATTAGACAACTTGATTCAAGTGTTACTGCTAAAAGAGAGTTAGATACATTTATTTATTATTTACCTAACCCAACTGATTTTGGAATAAAGACTCATTTGGAGGCTTTACAATTTATGTCGGATTTAGGTTTTAAAATTAATCCTAATAATAGGCTAGTTGGTAGTTTAGATGAAGTATTAAAATATATTGATGATCAAACTAGAAAAAGAGGTAGTTTAAGCTATGAAATAGACGGTGTTGTTGTAAAAGTAAATAGTATAGAAATGCAAGAAAAATTAGGCAATACTGCTAAATATCCAAGATGGGTAATTGCATATAAATTTCCTGCTTTAGAAGTTTTAACAAAATTAACTGATATTATTTTTACAGTTGGAAGAACTGGAAGAATTACTCCGAATGCTGTACTTGAACCTGTTATTGTAATGGGTTCCACAATTAGAAGAGCAACACTTCATAATGATGATTATGTAAATCAAAAAGGTTTAAAAATTGGTGATATTGTTTCAATTAGAAAAGCTGGTGATGTTATTCCTGAAGTAGTGGAAGCTAAGATAGAAAGAAGAACTGGTAATGAATTAGACTTTGTGATGATTGATAAATGTCCAATGTGTGGTGGAAAAATAGAAAAAAGAAATGGTCAAGTTGATTATTACTGTGTAAATCCAGATTGTCCAAGAAGAAATATTGAAAGTATAATTCATTATGTATCAAGAGATGCAATGAATATTGAAGGTCTCGGAGATGAGATTGTTGAAGAGTTATATAACTTAGGTTTTGTTAAAAAGATAACTGATTTATATGATTTAGGTTCTAAGAAAAAACAAATAATGGAATTTGATGGATATGGTGAAAAAAGTTTAAATAAAATAATTGATAATATTGAATCTAGTAAAAATAGTAGTTTAGAAAGATTATTGTTTGGTCTAGGTATTAAAGAAGTTGGTAATAAAACTGCGAAGATACTTGCAAGTAATTTTGAAAAAATGGATAATTTAATGGATGCATCAATTGAAGAGTTAGAAAGTATTAAAGATATTGGTCATATTACAGCTTTATCAGTTTATGAATTTTTACAAAATAACAAAGATTTAATTAATGAACTTAAAAAAATTGGTGTTAATATGAATTACTTAGGCAAGAATATGGGGAACAACAATTTAATAAGTGGTAAAAAGTTTGTTATAACTGGTACCATTGATGGATATGGAAGAAAAGAAATAAAAGAAATTATTGAAAGCTTTAATGGTGTTGTTAGTGAATCTGTTAGTAAAAATACTGATATTGTTATTGTTGGAGATAAACCAGGTAGCAAATATCAAGATGCATTAAGGTTAAATATTATGATTTGGGACAATAAAAAAACACTTGAAGTGTTAAATAATTTGCCAAAAGCATAAATAGATAGTATAATTATATTACTTAAGAGGTGTGTTATGAAAAATAAGTTTAAAGAATTATGGGGGAAGAATAAAGTATTAATCATTCTTGGTTTAATATTAATAGGTTGTTTAGTTGCTATTATTATTGTTAGTATTTCATTCTTTTTTGGTAAGGGTAAATCTATTGAAGGAGATAGAATAAATGATATTAGTAAGTATCCGATTACTGAGACTTTTAAAAGTGACTTTGTTACCTCAGTAGAAGGTAATGAATCTGTTAAAAGTGCTACTTTAGAAGTAAAGAGTAATCGTAGAACAGTTTATGTTGTCATTAATTTTAAAGATGATACATCACTTAATGATGCCGAAGGTATTGCTCAAGCAAGTCTTTCTAACATAAGTGAAGATTTACTTGGTTATTATGATTTTGAATATATTTTAAAATGTGAAAAGACTGAAAATAGTGATGGATTTATTATTATGGGGGCAAAAAATGTAGCTGGAAGTGGTCTTGTTTGGAACAATAATACTCCGGTGGAAAGTGAAGAATAATTATGAAAAAAAGAAAAAATATAATAATTGTTATTATAAGTGTACTTGTTGTAATTGTTAGTGCGGTAGTTTTATTTAATATTTTAAATGATAAAGATAAATTAACTGTTGTAGAAAGAAATTGGATAAATGATAACATAGGTACTATATTAAATATTAATGTTTTAAATAACGCTAATGTATTTGGTAAAGATGGTAGTGGTGTTTATTATGATTTTTTAAATGATTTTAAAGATGAATATAGTTTAAGTATTAATCCAATAACATTTAATTCTGGAACTAATCCAAGTGGTATAACATTGGGTGTTAAATATAATGTTGATAGTAAAGATGAGATTATTTATAAAGATCATTTTGTATTAGTTTCAAAAAATAATGATGTTATATCAACAATTAGTGATTTAAATGGTAAAGAAATTGGTGTTGTTGGAAGTGATTTAAGTTATGTAACTAAATATATTAAAACAAACGCAACATTTAAACAATATGAGACAAAGGATGAACTTATAAAAGAAATGAAAGATTCATTATCTTATATGTTAGTGCCTTTGACTGATTATTTAGATACAATATTAAGTAATGATTATTATGTTGTATATCATTTTAGTGATATAAAAATATACTATGTTTTAGAACTTGATGATTCAACTCTTGCTAGTGTTTTAAGAAAATATTATAGTAAGTGGGAAGCTAGTTTTAAAGAAAAATATAATGATAATTTATTTAAAGCTTTTACAAATGCTATGAATATTACTGATACAGAAGTAGATGCGATGCAAAGTGTAAGTTATAATTATGGATTTGTTAATGCAAGCCCATATGAAGTAATATTAGGTGGTAAATATGGTGGTATTGTTGCAGTATATTTAAGTAAATTTAGTGATTTTGCAGATGTAGAATTTAATTTTGTTAAGTATAAAAACTTTGATAAATTTAATAAAGCAGTTAATAAAGGTGAAATAGATTTATATTTTAATTATTATAATTTTAAAGATGATTATTATCAAACCGATGGTTTACCAATTGAATATGTAGCAGTTGCTCCGAAAGATGATAATATTGTAATTAAGTCACTTAATTCATTGATTGGTGAAGAAGTATATGTTTTAAATAATAGTAAAATATATGATTATGTTAATGGTATAAGTGGGATTACAATAAAAACATATAATACAACAAAAGATTTGCTTAAATTAAATAAAAAAGATGTTTATATTATTTTAGATAAAAATACATTTGATTATTATAGTGATAAAAAGCTAGATAATTATAGTGCAAGATATGAAGGATTTATAAATAATGAGTATACATTTAAGGTTAAAAATAATAGTGCTCTTTATAAATTGCTTGATAAATATATTGGAGTTATGGATGAAAATGAAATGGTTTTGGAAGGTTTACTAAATCATGAAGAAACTATTAAAAGTGGAAATTTAATAACAAAGATTGCTGAATATATATTATACGTTGTTATAATTGTAGCTGTAGTTATAATTGTATTCATTAAAAAGAGTAAGAAAATATCTATTGCTAAAAAAATTAAAAAAGATGATAAGATGAAATTTATTGATCAATTAACAAGTTTAAAAAATAGAAATTTCTTAAATGAAAATATTGAAACATGGAATAATAATACAATATATCCTCAGACTATAATTGTAATTGATTTAAATAAGGTTCAAGAAATTAATGATAGTTATGGTTATAATGAAGGAGATAGACAAATTAAAGCTTTAGCTAATATATTAGTTAAAACTCAACTTGATAATAGTGAAATTTTAAGAACTGATGGTAATGAATTTGTTATTTATTTAGTTGGTTATAATCAAAAACAAGTAAGTAATTATATTCATAAATTAAATAAAGAAATTAAAAAATTACCATATGATTTTGGGGCTGAATTTGGATTTAGTATGATTCTAGATGATATTAAAACTATCGAAGATGCTTTGAATGAAGCGATAGAAGATATGAAAAAAAATAAGGAAAATAATAATGATGAAGGTAAAGCTTAAGTTAAAAGAGTTCTTTGATAATTTTGTTAAAGTAATGTTAAGACCTGAGATGGCAATCCTCCCAGGTCAACTTGCTTACTTTTTTGTCTTAGCAATAGTTCCCACGATTACATTAATAAGTTATGAAGCAGCACTTCTTAATTTGTCAACTGATGTTATATTTGATTTTATAGGAAGTGCATTTTCACCAGATATTGCCAATATGCTTCTTAATACAACAGATGCAAATAAAGGTGGATTTGGGTTCTTTATGGTAATTGTTGTTGGGTATTTTATTGCATCAAATGGACCTGCATCAATAATTGTTACATCAAACACAATATATGGGGAAAAACAAGAAGGATTCTTTCGAAGAAGATTAAAAGCAATTATAATGACATTCTTTTTGGTTTTACTTTTTATATTTATGTTGATAGTTCCTGTATTTGGTAATAAAATTGTGAAATTATTTGAATTTGTTAATTTAAATAGTTCAATTACAAAAAATGTTGGTACAGTTATGCTTTTTTTACAAGGTCCAATTACTTGGTTAATTATGTATTTCTTTATTAAAATATTATATACAATGGCACCGAATAAAAGAGTTCGAAGCAAAAATGTTGGATATGGGGCATTATTTACTTCTGTATCTTGGATAATTATTACATATATTTATTCATATTATATAAATAATATTGCTCATTATAGTACATTCTATGGCGGTCTAGCTAACTTAGTTATTTTAATGTTTTGGATTTATCTTCTTGCTTATGCTTTTACAATTGGTATGGCACTTAATTATAGAAAAGAAGAGGTTGAATTAGAAAAAACTGGTACTATAAATTTGAATAAATAGGGTAGTATAGTAGTATGTACTACGGGTATTACTTATGTACATGATTTAATTTTTCGATATAAGATTAGTATTCTTTACTAAAATATATTGGAGAGTAATATTCCAATAAAACTCATTTTAATATGAGTTTTATTTTTGTAAAAAAATAATTAATCATGTTACATTACTTGATTTTTTTATTAAATGAAAGTATACTTTATTTGTGGTGTATATGAAAAAAAATAAGAAAAGTAATAAAAATAAATCAAATGGTTTTAGAAAGTATTTGGCAATATCTTTAGGTGTAATATCTATTATTGTACTTTGGTTAGTATATTTTATTAATGTTTTACCAATGGAGTATTTTATAGTTTTATGTTTTTTACTTTTAATAATTGATGTTATAGTTATAGCCTTGTTGCTTTCTTTTGGAACAATAAAAAACATTTTAGGAGGCTTTTTTTCTTTATTTCTTATAGTAACAATGATAGTGGGAATCAATTATGAACTGAATACTTTAGATTTTTTTAAACAGTTTGGATTCAATGAATATAAAACTGAAAATTATGGTATTTATGTTTTAAAGAGTAGTAATTATGAAAATATAGTTGATTTAGAAAATAAATCTATTGCTCACTTAGAACTTAAAAAAAATGCCGGTCTTAATAAGATGGTTGATAAAATAACAAAAAAGATAGAGTTTAAAAGTAAGACTTACGATGATATATATTCAATGGTAAGTGACCTTATTGGGGAAAAAATAGAGGGAATTATTTTAGAAGATGCTCAGGTTGAAATTTTGAAAGAAGAAAATTATAATGAATATGAATTATTAAAGAGTATTTATGGTGATGCAATAGAATTAAGTATAAAAAAGAACAAGTCTAATATCGATATTACAAAAGATTCATATAATATTTATATATCTGGAATTGATACATATGGAAATATTACTAATGTTTCTAGAAGTGATGTTAATATTCTTGCAACTGTAAATCCTGTTAAAAAAGAAATATTATTAACAAATATACCTCGAGATTATTATGTCAAGCTACATAGTTTTAATGAGTATGATAAATTAACTCATGCAGGTATCTACGGTATTGATGAGAGTATTAGCACTATTGAAGATTTACTTGATACGAAAATAAATTATTATGTAAAAGTAAACTTTACTTCTTTGATTGATATTGTTGATGCACTAGATGGGATTGTAGTAAACTCAAATTATAGTTTTACAACTGTTGATGGTTATTCATTTAAAAAAGGAACTAATTATCTGGATGGAAAAAAAGCATTAAGTTTTGCAAGAGAAAGAAAAGCTTTTAAAGAAGGAGATCGTATACGCGGTGAAAATCAACAATTAATTTTGACATCAATCATAAATAAGGCAACAAGTACTAAGATTATAACAAATTATACAGAAATATTAAAAGCAGTAAAGGGTAAATTTATAACAAATATTAAGGATGAAGAAATTACTAAATTAATAAAGATGCAATTTAGTGATGGTCAAGCTTGGAATATAAAGTCAATAAGTGTAAATGGAGTTGATTCTTATGATTATGTTTATAGTTATAAGAAAAATAAACTGTATGTAATGAGACCAATACAAGAAACTGTAGATAATGCAAAAGGTAAAATTAAAGATGTAATGAAGTAAAAGTGTCAAATTTGACACTTTTTTAGGTGGATGTTTTGGCTACTTTTGTCGAACTTGTTTAAAAAGTATTAAAAATTATCTAAACTATATTTGTAAGGTGATAACATGTTTAAAATGGAGCTTGAGTATAAAAATGGAATATTATTTGCAAGGTTGAAAGGTATTTTAAATCGAAAAAATAGTTATAAAATAAATAATTATTTGAATCCTGTATTAAAAAAACATAATATTAAATGTCTTGTGTATAATTTTGAAAATTTAGAAAGTGTTGATAATACAGGTATTGATGCAATATTAAATAGCAAATACACAATTAAATTAAATAAAGGTGTTATAAGGGTTTGTGGTTCTAGTGGTTATAATGAAGCTTTACGAAGATATTTAAAAATTCCAAGAATTGATAAAGAAATGGAGGCTTTAAAATGATAGAAAGATTAATTAATGAGTGTGTTCCACTGGTATGGAAGATTTCAAAGCAATTTTATGGCGTTGATAAAAATGATTTATACCAGGCAGGAATTCTTGGTATTATTAAAGCATATCAAAATTATAAAAATGATGGTACTACAAAGTTTAGTACATATGCCTACAATTATATTTTTGGTGAAATGTATTTAGTAAGTTGTAACAAAGAAATTAAATTAAATAAAGATATCAATAAATTAATTAAGATGGTCGAGGTTGGTAAAAATAGACTTAGTCAAGAAATATTACGTGAACCAACTTTAAAAGAATTATCTAATTATTTAGAAATTCCTATGGAAAAGTTAGAACAAGTAATGCAAATATCAAAAAGCTTTGTTAGAATTGATGAAGAAAAAGATGATGAACGTAGCTTGCATGAGATGATCAAAGCAGATGAAGATATTAGTATTGATGATAAAATAATGATTAATGATGGAATTAATACTTTAGATAACATTGAACAGGAAATTATTAAAAATAGATATTTTTTAGATTTAACTCAGAGCGAAACTGCTAAACTTTTGGGAATTACTCAAGTAATGGTTTCAAGATATGAACAAAAAAGCTTAAAAAAATTAAGACAATATATGTATATGTAAAATAAACTTTACCATAATAATAATGGTGAATAAAATGGAAAAAGAAGAATATAAGATTTTAGTTAAAAAGCATTCTCCGAAGGAAAATAGACTTAAAAATATTGGAGTTGCTTTTTTTGTTGGTGGTTGTATTGGGTTTGCATCAGAATTCTTAGTTGAGTTTTTAAAGGTAAGTTTTGGAATGAATAATACTGATGCAGGTCTTTGGGTTAGCTTAATAATTATTTTAGTTTCATCAATATTTACAGGTCTTGGATTTTTTGATAATTGGGTAGGTAAAGCAAGATGTGGTTTAATTATTCCAACTAGTGGTTTTGCTCATTGTGTTGCATCTAGTGCACTTGATTATAAAAAAGATGGATTGGTTACAGGTCTTGGTGCAAATTTTTTTAAACTAGCTGGTTCAGTTATTTTGTATGGAATTATTAGTGCTTTTTTGTTGGTGATCGTGAGGGTGGTTATCAGTGGCTAGTATAAAATTTAAAAATGTATATTTAAATGATTATAAAACAATTATTGGTCCGATGGAAAAAGAAAGTCATTTAAAAAAAGCTGATATAGTTATGAATGATTATTACTTGGGTGAAAAAACTTTTGAAATGGCTGAGGTTAAAATGCAAAAGTGTGTTTTTGATAAAGTTTTAAAAGATAATAATTTAAATATAAGTAATATTGATTTATTAGTGGGAAGTGATTTAACTAATCAAATTGCTATTAGTAATTATAATGCAAAAGAGTATAATATACCTTTTTTAGGTTTGTATTCTGCGTGTGCTGGGTTTGTCCAAGGCTTAATAGTTTCATCAACATATGTGGATAGTGGAACTTTTAAAAGGGTAGTTAGTGTAACTAGTTCTCACAATTTAACTGCAGAAAGACAATTTAGATATCCGGTTGAATATGGTGCTCCGCGACCTAATACAGCAACGTTTACAAGTACGGGGGCTGTTGCAACATTGTTATCAAAAAAGGTGGGTAAGATAAAAGTGGAAAGTGCAACAATTGGTGTAGTAGTCGATTTAGGTATAAAAGATGCAAATAATTTAGGAGCAGCAATGGCACCGGCAGCAGCATCAACAATTGCAAGTCATTTTAATGAACTTAAAAGAGATTATAATTATTATGATTTAGTTTTAACTGGTGATTTAGGTTGTGTTGGTAAAAGCATTTTAGAGGATTATTTAATGCAAGTATATAATATAAAGCTTAAGAAGTGCTTAGATGCAGGGTGTGAGTTATATTTAGATAGTCAAGATACTTATTCTGGTGGTAGTGGTCCGGCTTGTTTACCGATTGTTCTTTTTAACAAAATTTTATTAAGTAAAAAGTATAAAAAAATATTGATTGTTGCAACAGGTGCATTACATAGTCCGACGATAATTAATCAAAAGGGGAGTATACCTGGTATAGCGCATGCAATAAGTTTGGAGGTTTTATAATGAATTATATAAATGCATTTTTATTTGCAGGTCTTTTATGTGGAATTGCTGAGGTTATTTTGGATAATTCTAAATTAACACCAGGACATATAACTAGTCTTTATACCCTTATGGGAGCAATACTTGCATTTTTGGGAATATATGATAATTTAATTTCTAAGTTTGGAGCAGGTGCTACAGTTTTAATTTCTAATTTTGGTAATAGCTTATATTCTGCGGCGTGGGAAGGTTTTAAAGATTCTGGTTTTTTAGGTATTTTTACAAATATGTTAACTAAATCATCGGGGGTTATAACTGGAGCAATAATTGCTTCGTTCTTAGTTTCATTATTTTTTAAACCAAAAAATTAGTTCGTCGAACAAGTATTTGAAATTTTTTGTTGACTTTTTTCTTTATTTAGAGTACAATTAAGGTGTATCAGGGAATTAGGAGGAAAAAATGAAAATTATAAAAGATGAAAAAAATAAGGATAAAGCATTAGAACAAGTTCTTGCTGATATTGAAAAACAATTTGGAGCAGGAGCAATAATGAAGTTAGGTGATAATGAACACATGAATGTAGATGTTACTTCAAGTGGTTCACTTACTATTGATATTGCTTTAGGGGTTGGAGGATATCCGAAAGGAAGAATTATTGAAATTTTTGGACCTGAATCTAGTGGTAAAACAACTGTTGCATTACAAGCTATTGCTGAAGTACAAAAAAATGGAGGAAGAGCTGCTTTTATTGATGCAGAACATGCGTTAGATCCAGTATATGCTAAAAATTTAGGTGTTAACATAAATGAACTTTTATTAAGTCAGCCAGATACTGGTGAACAAGCTTTAGAAATTTGTGATGCTTTAGTTAAAAGTGATGCAGTTGATATTGTAGTTATTGACTCAGTTGCAGCATTGGTTCCTCAGGCAGAGATTGATGGTGAAATGGGAGATTCTCATGTAGGACTTCAAGCAAGATTAATGTCTCAAGCATTAAGAAAATTATCTGGGACAATGAATAAAACAAAAACAACAGCAATATTTATTAATCAATTAAGAGAAAAAGTTGGGGTTATGTTTGGTAATCCTGAAACTACACCAGGTGGTAGAGCTTTAAAGTTTTATTCAACAATTAGACTTGATGTAAGACGTGGTGAACAAATTAAATTAGGAGACCAAATTGTTGGTAATAAAACTAATATAAAGGTTGTTAAAAATAAAGTGGCACCTCCATTTAAGACTGCAACTGTTGATATAATGTATGGTGAAGGTATATCTCGAGAAGGGGAAATTCTAGATATTGGAAGCGAATTGGCTATAGTTGATAAAAGTGGTGCTTGGTATTCATATAATGGTCAAAAGATTGGTCAAGGTAAAGAAAATGTTAAAGTTTATTTAAAGGAAAATCCTGCTTTACGTGATGAAATAGAATTAAAAATCAGAGAACATTATGGTTTTGTTGATAAAAAGAAAGATAAAAAAGAAAGAATTCAAGAAAAGTAATCTTGGTTTCTTTTTATTTTACACAATATAGAAACTACTAGAAAAAGTCAAGAAAACTCTTGACTTTTTCTATGTTTTGTATTATTATCTAGTGGTGTTTATGCGAAAAAAGGGTGAAGTTTTATGGATAAAATAATTAATATAGCTGTTGTTGCACACGTAGATGCTGGAAAATCTACATTAGTAGATGGACTACTTAGACAAAGTGGTGTTTTCAGAGAAAATGAAGAATTAGTAGATTGTGTAATGGATAGTGGTGATATTGAAAAAGAAAGAGGTATTACAATTACTGCAAAGAACTGTGCTATTAAGTATAAAGATTATAAAATCAATATAGTTGATACTCCAGGTCATGCTGATTTTTCAAGTGAAATTGAAAGAGTTATTAAAACTGTTGATACAGTTATTCTTTTAGTTGATTCTGCAGAAGGACCTATGCCTCAAACAAGATTTGTTTTAAAAGAAGCATTACAAAATAATTTAAGACCTATTCTTTTTATTAATAAAATTGATAAGAAGGATCAAAGAGCTGAAGAAGTTGTTGATATGACATTTAACTTATTTATGGAATTGGGTGCAACTGATGAACAATTAGATTTTCCGATTCTTTATGGTAGTGCTAGAAGTGGTTATGCTATTTATAATATGGGTGATGAAGGTAAGGATTTAACTCCATTATTTGAAACTATTATAAATAATACTAAAGTTTTTGAAGGTAATGAAGCTGATCCATTACAATTACAAGTATGTCAACTTGCATATGATGATTATATTGGAAGACTTGGTATTGGTAGAATTAATAAGGGTAAAATAAAGAGTGGTGAAACTGTTTCTTTAGCAACTAATGATGGAAGAGTTGAATCGTTTAGAGTATCTAAGTTATTTGTTAATCAAGGTATTAAAAGAGTTGAAGTAAATACTGCATATTATGGTGATATTGTAACTGTTGCTGGATGTAGTGATGTATCAATTGGTGATACTATTTGTGAAAAAGATGTAATTGATCCACTTCCTAAGATTGTTATTGAAGAACCAACATTATCAATGAATTTCTTGGTTAATAATTCTCCATTTGCTGGTCAAAGTGGTAAATTTTTAACAAGTAGACATTTAAAAGAAAGATTAGAAAAAGAACTTGAAACTAATGTGGGATTAAAAGTTGAACAATTAGAGGGTGCAGATGGTTTTAAAGTTAGTGGACGTGGAGAACTTCATTTATCTATTTTACTTGAAAATATGAGAAGAGAAGGTTATGAATTATCTGTTTCTAAACCTGAAGTTATTTTTAAAGAAGTAGATGGAAAACGTGAAGAACCATATGAAAAGGTTATTGTTAATGTACCAAATGAATATTCTGGAACAGTAATTAATTCTTTAAATGAAAGAAAAGGTATTATGCAAAGTGTTACGCCAGGTGAAGTAGGTTATACAAGATGCGAATATTTAGTTCCAACTAGAGGTTTAATTGGTTATCGTGGTTCATTTATTACTGAAACTAAGGGTGAAGGTATCATGGTTCGTTCATTTGATTCATATGGTCCATATGCTGGTACTATAGTTGGTCGTAAAAATGGTGTTTTAGTATCTATGGTTAATGGTACAACTTTTGGTTATTCATTATATAACTTAAGTAATAGAGGTACAATGATAGTGGACCCATCAACAGATGTTTATGTTGGTATGATTGTAGGTATTGCAAATAAAGAAGGAGACTTAGATGTTAATCCTTGTAAGAATAAAGAACTTACAAATACAAGAAGTGCTCATGCTGATGATGCTATTGTTTTAAATAAAGCAAAGAAATTTACTTTGGAAGAAGCATTAGAATTTATTGAAGATGATGAGTATATTGAAATTACTCCGACGGAAATAAGATTAAGAAAAAAATACTTAGATCCAAAAGAAAGATATAGAAAAGGACGTTAATTAATGTCTTTTTTTTATTAAATAATTTACTTTTTAAAATATACATGTTAAAATAATTCTAGGAGAAGATTTAAATGAAGAAGATAAATTGGGAAAAAGTTAATAAATTTATTAAAAATAAGAATTTTGTTATTGGTTTTTGCGTGTTTTGTTTAACAATGGCATCGATTGGATTTAGTTATGCATCGTTTTTTAGTGTTAAAACTAATACAAATAATCAAAGTATAACAACTGGTACATTGTCAGTTTCTTATGGTGCTTCGACATCATCTGTTTTAAGAAATGGAATGAGTTCGATGAGTAATGCAATGGGTATGGCTCAGGATGAAGCTAGTTTAATTTATATTCAAAATACCGGAACACTTAATTCAACATTTAATTTAACTATTGGGTATGATATGGAAAACTTTACTGGAAGAAGTGGTTATAGTGATAGTGATCAATTAACACCCTTAGATTATGTTATGCTTGCAGTATATCAATATAATGGAGCGGGTAAAGAAGATACTTTAGTAACAGGACCAATAAGTGTAGCTGATTTACCAATTTATTCAATTAATACAAGTGATTCAAGATATAATAGATATTCAATTTTATTTAATACAGTGGGTAGTTCATCTTCATCAACATCTACGAAGACTTATAAGGTAAAGATGTGGTTAAGTGATAAAGCTATACCTGCGGCAAGTTATACATATTTTTATTTAAATACTGAAGTTGTGGCTGAAGTTGTCAACGCAAAGATGGCTTATACTTTAAGAGGCACAGTAAAAAGTGGTACATCAAATGTAAATGGAGCAGTAGTAAGTTTTCATAATAATTCACTTAGTAGTACAACTAACAGTGCTGGTACATTTACTTTAACTGGAGTATATCCAGGAACATATAATATGGATATTACATATAATAATGTTACTTATAAAGGTAATTTGAGAGTAGAAGAAGGTACTGCAAATAGTTTAACTAGTTTGGGTACTACTTTTACAGGAACTGATATTTATCAAGTTGCTAATAATTATGGTACAACATTAAGTAAGATAATTGATAAAAATAATATTACTACTTATAGTAGTGCAGCAAGTATCACAAGTGGTAATTTATATCCGACATATAAATTTGTTGGAGGGGTTACAGCTTCTGTAAGTGGAATAGTTATCACACTTGATTCAACAAATAAAACTTATACCATGAGTATGTAAATTAATTTTACAGTTAAATACTGTAAAATTTTTATTTATATTTTACTATAAAAATGTGTAGATGAAAATATTGTGAAAAAATTTTTGGAAAATTAACAATTTATTGTTGATTTTCATATTAAAAAATGCTATTATTAGAATAGAGGAGGACATAAAAATGGAAAATAAGAAAAACACAATCTTATTAACAGTTATCGCAGTTGCTACTTTATTAGTTGCAGTTGTTGGTGCTACATTTGCATACTTCACTGCTCAAGGAGGTAGTGCATCTCAAGCAGATGTTGTTGTTCAAACTGGTAAAGCTGGTAGTTCTTCATTAGGAACTTTCAAAGCTATCAACATTTATGCTGATGCTACTAACTTTGCTCAAGGCAAGGGTGACCAAACTGGTACTTCTACTGGTACAGTTGAATGGACAGCTCCAACTAATGCTACTGGTTCAACTACTGAAGTAACTGAAGCTGACCGTACTATGTGTTATACAGCAACATTAGAAATAACAAATAATACATTTGTTAAATCAGCTGCAAACACTACTGATGCTGCTGAACTTGAATTTACTGCAGTTAAAGGTAGTACAACTATTATCGACAAGATGGATATAACAACTACTAAGACTAATGTTCAAATTCCTACAACTGCTGGTGGTACTGATTATACTCATAAGTTAGTTGCTGATGCTGGTGCTACAGTTTCTGATTCTTGGACATTAACTGTAACATTAAAGAACTTAGGCGTTGATCAAAATGATAACACTGGTAAAAACTTTGCAGGTGCTGTTAAGTTTGATAAAACTAATTGTAAATAATAACAATACAAAAATTGGGCTTCGGTCCTTTTTTTATTGCTTGTTTTTCTATTTTCTGTTAATATATATTAAAAAACGTTAATGGTAGGAGGACTTTGGTATGATTAAAAATAATGAAATAACTGGTGAAATATTTGGAAAATATTTTTTAACTAAAGATAATTTGACGCAAAAAAAGGTATCTAAGTTAGTATTCTATGCATTATTCATGGTACGTTGTTTTGAATAATGAATTAAAACTATTTTTATTTGATGAAATACCTGAAGCTTGGATGCATGATCCGATATTTCCATCTCTTTATGAAAAATATAAATATTATAATTGGTTGAAATTCTTAAGTGTACTAAAACAATGAAATTTGAAGATAAAAGTTTAGTAAATTTTTGGAAAAAATTTGGGAAAAGTTTGGTTCTTTTGGCGATGAATTAAAATATATGACTTATCAAGAAAATCCATGGTTTAATGCTAGAATGAAGGAACCTAGAAGGAATGACTCAAAAAATAAGATTTCTTTAAAAAATATATTTTTATTTTATGATGAATTATCAAGAAGACGTAATTATTTTAAATATTGATTTTGTTCTTGTAAAATAGTCTTTTTTTTGGTAAAATACTAGAGAAAAGAGATGTGGTACTTATGGCATTATTATTAACACTTTTTAGTGGGTTGTTCTTTTTAGTTGGAATAATTATTTATAAATATAGTAATAATAAACTTATGCTTACTCATGCATCAATTGCATGTGCTGGTGTAGTTATAATTGGGTTAGTTTGTTTTGATTTGTTACCTGAGGTAATTGAATCTGGTAAATGGTGGATGTCATTATTTATTATACTTGGATTTGTTATTTTGTTTATACTTGATAAGTTGGTGCCTCATCATGAACATGAACATCATGAAGATGATGAAGAAAAGATTGATCATGTACTTCATATGGAACATATAAGTACTGTAACAATTACAGCATTACTTTTACATAATATGATTGAGGGTATGGCTTTATATGGTGTTGCAAGTAATAATATTAAAAGTGGATTACTTATGTTATTTGGTATTGGTTTACATAATTTGCCATTTGGGTTTCAAATAGGTAGTTTTGGTAAGAATAAAGAAAATAGAGGACTTATTTGTTTACTTGTTTTAAGTGGTTTTATTGGAGGATTACTATTTAGTATATTTGGTTCATTTAATTATTTAGTAGAAGCAATAATTCTTTCTTTAACTATTGGTATGCTTCTTCATATATTAATTTTTGAACTTTTAAAAGAAATAATACAAGAAATTCATAAAAAAGAAACTATTTATGGTATAATTATTGGTATAATAATATTAATCATTATTAATTTAATTTAAAGGATGTGAAATAAGCATGAAGAAAGTATTAGTGGTTGGTGCTGCCGGTGCTGTTGGTGTTCATACTGTTAAATATTTACTTAGTGAAGGAAGATATGAAATAACTATTATGGATTTAAAAAATAAATTAGTTATGGATAGACTTAAACGTTTTAAAAAGAGAGTAAATATATTATATGGTGATGTAACTGATAGAGTTTTAATGGAAGCATTAGTTAAAGATCATGATTATATTATTTATCTAGCAAGTGCCATGCCACCGCTTGGAAATATGAAAAAAGGACTTGCTTATGCAATTGATTATGGAGGGTGTGAAAATGTTGTTAGAGCAATAAATTATTATAATCCGAAGTGTCATTTGTTTTATGCATCAACTACATCACTTTATAAAAATATAAAGAATCCTAGTGTAAAGAGTAAGATTACTCTTGATAAGCTTGATTATTTTGAACAAGCTAAGTTTGATGCTGAGAATTTAATTAAAAGTAAGTTAAAAAATTATACAATATATAGAATACCTTTGGTGTTAAGTGATAGTTTATATGAAACATTTATGTATCATGGAAAAAGAAATGATTTAATGGATGTTGTTACTAAAGAAGATTGTGCTTATGCATTTGTAAAAGGTATTAAATATAGTGATGAATTAAATAGAAAGACATTTAATGTAGCAGGAGAAATTCCAGTGGTATATGGTAATGTTTTAGATAGACTTCTGGAATATAATGGTTTAAGTTTTAAATATGTTAGTTCAAGATTGTTTTTAGAAAAAGACTATGTTAGTCCAGTGTGTAGTGATAGAGATGAACTTGAGAATATAATACATTTTAGAAATGATTCTTTAGCACAATATTATAAGAGAATAAAACAAAAAAGAGGCAATAAAAGAAAAATTAATAGATTACTTGCTAAAGTGTTGGTGAAGTAATGAAAGTTGGGGTTGCATTTTCTGGTGGGGGTTTAAGAGGTGCTTATCAAGTTGGTGCGTATAAAGCATTTGTTGATGCCAAAATAAAAGTAGATGGATTTGTTGGAACAAGTATTGGAGCTTTTAATGCATGTATGTGTGCAAGTGGAAGGTTTTTTGAGTTATATGATTTTTGGTGTAATATTGATGCTGGAGAAATACTTGGATTTTCAAAAAAGTTAGTAAGTAGTGTAAATACTGATAAAATAGATGTAATAGAGGCACTTAAAAATATAGGTAATATTATAAGTAATAAAGGTATTAGTACGAATGGGCTAAAAAATAAATTAAGGGAATTTCATTTGGAAAAGTACCTTTATAAAAGTAAGAAAGATTTTGGTTTAGTAACTGTTAGGTTTAATGATTTTAAACCTAGATATATGTTAAAAAAAGACATAGATAAAAGATATTTAAATGAATATATTTTAGCATCATGTTATTTACCAGTCTTTAAGTTAGAAAAAATAATTGATAATAATTATTACTTAGATGGGGGATTTCATGATTATATACCTGCGAATATGTTAATAAATTTAGGTTATGATAAAGTATATGTAATAGATTTAGAAGCAATAGGTTTAAGAATACCATATAAAGATAAGAAAAAGATAGTTGTTATTAAACCTAGTAGAAGACTATATAATATACTTGATTTTAAGAAAAAAGATATTGATGAAATGATTAAAATGGGGTATTATGATACTTTGAGAGTGTTAAAAGATCTTGATGGAAGAAAGTATATTTTTAAAAAAAGAGGTAAATGGTATTATAAATATTTACTTAAGTTTGTAGATAAAGATATAGTGAAATCTATGAGTAAGTTATTTGGCACTAGGGATGAAAAAAGATTAGTTATTAAAGTAGTGGAATATGTAATGAAAAAAGAAAAGTTTACATATTACAATGTATATAAAATAAAAGATGTAATAAAAAGAATAAGGTTTACTAGTAGTGAGAGTGATGTTTATAAGTTTGTAAAAAGTTTAGGAGGTAATTAAAATGGGAAGAGCTTATGAAGTAAGAAAGGCAAGTATTCAAAAAACAGGAGCAGCAAAGGGGAAGGTTTATACAACATATGCTAAAGAAATATATCTAGCAGCTAAGAAAGGTAGTCCAAATCCAGATGCTAATGTAACACTTAAAAGATTGATTGAGAAAGCTAAGAAAAATCAAGTGCCAAGTGATATTATTACAAGAGCACTAGATAAAGCAAAAGGACTTGGACAAGATGAATACCATGAAGTTATTTATGAAGGATTTGGACCTGGGGCATCAACTTTAATTATTAAATGTTTAACTGATAATGTTAATAGAACAGTAGGGATGGTTAGAGCTGCATTTAATAAAGTTAATAAAAGTTTAGGTGTTACTAATTCTGTTTCGTATAATTATGATCATTTAGGTATTTTATCATTTAAGTATGATGATGAAGAAAAGATATTTGATGCATTATTAAATGAAGGTATTGAAATTGTTGATATAGAAAATGAAGATGGTTATATTACCCTTAGTTTGAATCCTAGTGATGTTAATAAAACTAAAGATGTTTTAGAAAATTTACTAGGAGAAGTAGATTATGAAATTGATGAAGTTGGTATGTATGCTAAAGAAAAAATTACTTTAACTGGAGAAGATAAAGAAATATTTGATAGATTATATAATTTACTTGATGATATTGAAGATGTTTCTCAGATTTATACAAATGTAACTAATATAGGTTAATTATGAATAAAGATTTAGTTAAGACATTAATTAAAGTAATAGTTGTATTTTTGGGATTTGAAGTAGTTTCTAATTTATTTGGAAGTATTATTGCAGCACCAATATATCAATCATTTAATGGAAAATATACATTATATTTAGCAAGTGAAATAGCAATGGTTTTGTTTGCGTTAATATTATGTGTTATTCTAAAAAGAGTAAAGATATTTAAAAATAAAAATTTGAGTTTTAGTAAATGTGTATTTTTATGTGTACCAATTGTAGTATTAAGTATATTATCATTACTTACTAATTTAAATAATTTGTTTAGTGCAAATAGTGGGGACTTAATTAGTTTAGTGTTGTATGCAATATGTATTGGTATATTTGAAGAAGTATTTTTTAGAGGTATAATTGAAGGAATATTACTTGATGAATATGGAAGTAGTAATAAGAGAATTATATTTTCTATAGTTTTAAGTGGTATTATATTTGGTTTTGTTCATTTAGGTAATTTATTTGCTGGGCAAGATTTATTAAGTACGATGATTCAATTTTTTCAAGCAACAGCAATTGGGGTATTATTTGGCACAATTTATTATATAGGTAGAAATATCTGGGCTTTAATTTTCTTACATAGTTTTTATGATTTTTGTGTATTACTTGGAGAAGTTAATTTAGTAACGGGATGTAGTTATTCAAGTGATGTACCAATGAGTATTACAATTAATTCAATAATTATATCTATACTTATTAGTATAATATATTTGCTTTTTAGTTCTAGAGTTTATAAGAAAAATAATAATAAAGATGCAAATGTTAAAGTATTTGATGCGGGTATATATGCAAGTATTTGTTTAATTGCTATTAATAATGTATTGTTTTCTTTATCTGGAGTTGATGTAAATAAGTATTATGTATGTCCGGATTATGATGCAGTTAGTTTTAATTTAATTGAAACACATTATTATAGTTATGATGATTTTACTTATAATGATGTTAGGTATTATAAAGATGGTAATAAAGCTATGGCTGGTGATAAAGATTTAGGAATATCTAATGTAGTTAGAGTAGTTGTTCAAAATAATAATTTACTTATTATAAGTAGTGAAGGTCAATATTACAAGTTATATTATAGTAAAATTAAAGATGATGGAAGTATTAATTTAATTAGTTTTGAAGTTCCCATTATTAATGGGGTTGGTTATTTAAGTGATGTTCAAAATAATACTAGTTATCCGATGATTAAGAGTATAACTAATGATGTATTTATAATTGATAATAATAGTTTGAAGAAAGTTGTTAGTTGACTTTCTTTTTTTTGAAAATAAGTTTAAATGTGAAGATAATTTCTTGAAATTTGTGAAAAAAACACAAAATTTGTGAAAATAAGTATACTTTTTTGCTATTTTGTTATATAATATTAACAGGAGGGGATAGTATGCTTATAGAATTTAGTGTTAAAAACTTTATGTCTTTTAAGAATAAAGTTACGTTATCTATGGAAAAAGGTAATGGTTTAGAAAATGAAGAAAATGTTGTGTTTGATGGTGATATTAATGTGCTTAAGAGTGCAGCGATATATGGTGCAAATGCATCCGGTAAATCAAATTTATTAAAAGCTTTTACTTGTGCAATTTTGATGGTTAGAACATCTAGTTTAATATCGGTTGGACAAAAATGGGCTTTTTTACGTCCATTCTTATTTGATGAAGAAAGTAAAAATAAACCAAGTGAATTTGAATTTGTATTTAAAACAAATGGCGTTAAATACAAATATTATTTTAGTGCAGATGAAAATAAAGTATATAATGAAGTATTAGATGCTTATTATACTCAAAAACCAACTAATATTTTTAGAAGAACAAATACAAATAATTATGAGTTTTATGTAGACAAAAAAAAGTTGGAAGCATTATCTATGAATAATACTGAAAATAAATTGTTTTTGGCAACCGCAACAACTTGGAATTATGATAAAACAAAAGATGCTTATCTATGGTTTGTTAATGGTATTGATACATATGATTCTTTTAATAATATAACTGATAAAGATTTAATTGCATATAGTAATGACTCTGAAAATTTAAAAGAATTTGCATTAAAATTATTAAATAAGGCTGATATACTTATTAAAGATGTGACTGTTCATTATGAAGAAAAGGAAATTGATAATTTGTTGTTGGCACCTCTTGAAAAGAGTAATGATAAATATAAAGTTAAAAATATTAATATTGAATTAGAACATGAAGTTATGGTTGGAAATGATAAACATAATTATAAATTGAATTTTGTTGATGAATCATCAGGAACTAAAGTGTTGTTTGCTTTCGCACCATTTTTGAAAAGAGCTTTTGAAAATACAAAAGTTATTATTGTTGATGAATTAGAAAGAAGTTTACATCCAGCATTAGTCGAGTTTATTGTTAAATTATTTAATAATAAAGAAATAAATAAAGCTAATAGTCAATTAATATTTACTACACATGCTATGAATTTGTTAAATTTAGAATTATTAAGAAGAGACCAAATATGGTTTACTGAAAAAAACCCAGAAAATGGAGTAACAGATTTATATCCACTTGATTCGTTCTCAGTTAGAAAAGATGAAAATATTCAAAAAGGTTATATAAATGGAAGGTATGGAGCCATTCCATTTATTAAAGATGTTGATTTATGGCTAGAGGACAATTAAAACACCATAAGAAAAAGCCTTTGATTGTTATTTGTTCAGAGGGGGGGCAAAAAGTCTTCGGAATATTATTACTTTAGAAACTATACTAATAGAAATTTAAGAATTCAATTTTCTACTGGTAATAGTACTGATCCTAAAGGAATGCTTGATGATTTACTTAAATATATGCATAATGAAGATATTGCATCTGAAGATAATTGCAGGGTGTTTTTGGTATTGGATACTGATTTAAGTGAGAAACGAATTAATGAAATTAGAGAGATAAAACAAAAATGTATTGATAATAATATAGAAATAATTACGTCTGCTCCGACTTTTGAAATATGGTATATAATGCATTATAGAAATAATAATTTGAAGTTTAAAGCAAGCAAAGATGTAAAAAAAGAATTGGAAAAAATAAATGGTACATATACTGAAAGCATGGATATGTATAAAATAATTAAGGATTCAACTTGTAATGCAAGAAATGTTGCTCAATCATTTGAGATACAAGGTATTAAAAATAGAGAAGATATACTTGTTTTAAATCCTCATACGAGTATTTATAAAATACTTAATGCAATAGATGAATTTAATGAGTTATAATTATTAATGTCAGGACTACTTGATTTACAAGTGACGTTCTGATTTTTTTGAAACTATATTGACTTTATAACAAACATATGTTATATTGAATATGTAGTTAATTAGAAGTGTTAATAGTTGTAAAATAGTGTAAATTAGATTAGGTAAATATGGGGTTTTAGTGGTATAATGGAGGTGAGGTAATTATGAAAAAATTTAGGTTAAGAAAATTTCATTTTGGTTTTATTACTTTTTTTATTTTAATCTATATGGAAGTAGTAAGTAGAATATTAACTCACGTAAGTATATTTAATAATAGTATATGGTATGTTTTAATATTTAGTTTATTTATTACGATTCTTTTTCATGGATTGGGTAAAATATTTAATAGAAGTGTAAATAAAGTTTTATTTTTAATAAATATTTTTTTACTTGCCTTACTTTATAGTATGCAGTTATGTGTTTTTAAACTATTTAGTTTTTATTTTGATTGGGGACTTATTGGAGCAACTGATCAAGTGGCATCTTTTGCTGGTGATGGATTGATGGTAGTTTTATCAAATGCAATCGGAGTATTACTTTTTATGTTGCCATTTTTTGCGCTTCTTATATTTAATCATATTATTGTTATTGAAAAAGAAAGTATAAAAGCAAATATTACTAAAGTTATATTATCTGTACTTGTTTATTTTATATTTATCTTTAGTCTAAATATAAGTAAGAATGATGCATACGAACTTTATTATAAGGTTAATAATGTGTCTTTGAATGTGGAAAAGTTTGGAGTGTTACATACATTTTTAATTGATAGTTATAGAAGTGTATTTGGTTTTAAAGAAAGTGTTAGTATTATAAATAAAAATGGTGATGATGATATGTCTAGTGGAAGTATTCCACGGGATGAAATTATATATGGGTATAATAATTTAAATATAGATTTTAATAAATTAATAAAAAATGAAAATAATAATACTATTAAAGAAATGCATGAGTACTTTCAAAATGAAAGTGGCAGTTTAAAGAATAAATATACTGGGTATTTTAAGGGTAAAAATTTGATTTTGTTTATGGCTGAGAGTTTTAATGAAATAGCTGTTAATAAAGATTTAACTCCGACGTTATATAAACTTGTTAATAATGGTTTTAAGTTTAATAATTTTTATACACCGACGATTAGTAGTACGATTGGAGGAGAGTTTCAAGAACTTACTGGGTTAGTTGCAGCATCTGGTTTTTTGAGTCCTTGGAAAAATGGAAATAATGATTATCCATTTGGTATTGGTAAAGTGTTTAAAGATATGGGATATAATACATATGCTTATCATGATCATAGCATTTATTTTCAAAATAGATATATTTATTTGAAGAGTTTAGGTTTTGATAATTTTAAAGGGTGTAATAATGGACTTGAGAAAAGTATTAATTGTAAGATATGGCCAGAAAGTGATTTAGAAATGATTAATGCAACAGTTAATGATTATGTAAATAGTGATAAACCATTTTTTACTTATTATGTAACTGTTAGTGGTCATGGAGATTATGGATGGAGCAAAAGTGCAATTGCAAATAAAAATAAGGATTTAGTAAGTGGACTTAAAGTTAGTGAAAAACCATTAGCTTATTTAGCAGCTCAGATTGAACTTGATAGAGCTTTAGAAAAATTAATTACTAGTCTTGATAGTGTAGGTGTACTTGATGATACTGTTATTGCTTTAGTAGGAGATCATTATCCATATTATATGAGTATAGATGAAGTAAATGAAATAAGTAGTTATAAAAAAGATAGTGTTGTTGAAGTAAATAGAAGTAATTTTATTTTATGGAATAATAAGATGGACACAGTTGAAGTTGATAAAGTTGGTAGTCAGATTGATGTTCTTCCAACATTATATAATTTATTTGGAGTAAGTTATGATTCAAGATTAATTATTGGTAAAGATATATTAAGTACAACAGATGGTCTTGCAATATTTGGTAATAGAAGTTGGGTAAGTGATAAAGGAACTTATTTTGCTAATACTAAAAAGTTTGTGCCTATTGATGGAGTGAAAGTAACAGATGAGTATATAAATACAATGAATAAAATAGTAAATAATAAAGTATTGATGAGTAAGAATATTATGGAAAACAATTATTATAAGAAAGTTATAGGTGATTAAAGTGTGTGGAATTGTTGGTATTATTAAAAAAGGTGAAAATGAAGAAATAGTTAAAAAGATGAATGATAGAATATCTCATCGTGGACCAGATGGTGAAGGATATTTTATTGATGGTGATGTTGCTTTTGGTCATCGTAGATTATCAATTATTGATTTATCTACGGGAGATCAACCAATGTTTAATGAAGATGAAAGTATAGTTACTGTTTATAATGGAGAGATTTATAATTATCCTGAGTTAAAAGATGAACTTATTAAACTTGGACATACTTTTAAAACTAAGAGTGATACCGAAGTATTAGTTCATGGGTATGAACAATGGCATACAGATTTACCAAAGCATCTAAGGGGTATGTTTGCATTTGCTATTTATGATAAAAATAAAAATGAAGTATTTTTAGCACGTGATAATTTTGGTATTAAACCTCTTTATTATGCTTATATGAATGGTGCTTTTATGTTTGCATCAGAAATTAAAGCATTTTTAGATGTACCAGAATTTGATAAAGTATTTAATGAAAGTATTTTGGAGACTTATCTTGAATTTAGTTTTGTACCTACGAATGAAACTTTCTTTAAAGGTGTTTATAGATTAGATGCTGGTTCTAGTTTGTTATTTAAAGATGGAGAAATAAAAATAAATAAGTACTTTAAATTAGATTTTAAAGAAAAGAATATAAGTTATGAAGATGCTGTTAAAGATATTGGTAATGTAATGGAAGATAGTGTTAAAAGACATTTGCTTGCAGATGTTGAAGTTGGTTCTTTTTTATCAAGTGGAGTTGATTCATCATATATTGTGTCTATTGCTAAACCAAAGAAAACTTATACGGTTGGATATGAAAATAAAAAATATGATGAAACTATGTATACAAAAGATTTAGCTAGTAAACTTGGAATAGAAAATAAAGTTAAGCTTATTACTAAAGAAGAATACTTGGATAATATTGGTAAGATTATGTATCATTTAGATGAACCAACTAGTGATCCTGCAGCAATATCATTATATTTTGTGGCAAAACTAGCAAGTGAAGACTTAAAAGTTGTTTTATCTGGTGAAGGTGCTGATGAATTCTTTGGAGGATATAACTATTATAGAGAAGAAGTTGATTATCAAGGATATAATAAGATTCCTTATGGTATAAGACATGTTATAGGTAAGATAGCAGGATTATTTCCAGAAGGAAGAGGTTTTAACTTTTTAGTTAGACGTGGTGAAAGATTAGAAAATAGTTATATTGGTGTTAATAGAAATTTCTCAAAGAAAATGGCTAATAAAGTATTAAAAAATAAATATAGTTTACAAGCAATTGATGTAACTCGTGATGTATATAATGAATTTAAAGGTTATAGTAATATAGATAAGATGCAAGCGATAGATATTAATTTTTGGTTAATGAAGGATATACTTCTTAAAGCTGATAGAATGACAATGGCATCATCTTTAGAAGGAAGAGTTCCATTTATTGATAAAGAAGTATTTAAAGTTGCATCAAGTCTTCCATTTGATTATAAAGTTACTAAAGAAAATACAAAAGTGGCTTTAAGAGATGCAGCAAAAGAAGTTATTCCAACTGAAGCTTATAAAAAGAAAAAATTAGGTTTTCCTGTTCCAGTTAGAGAATGGATGAAGGAAGGAACATTTATGGAAGAAGTTAAAAGAGCTTTGAATAGTGATGTTGCTAATAAATATTTTAATGTTAAAGTTGTTAATAAAATGTTTGATGAACATATAAGTGGTAAAAAAGATAATTATAGAAAAATTTGGACAATATATACATTTATAAAATGGTATGAAACTTTTTTTGGAAATTTAATTAATGAAAGAAAAAAAGAAAATAGTTAAGAGGCTGATTTTTGTAAATAGAAGGTTATGTTATGGAGAGATTGAGTGTTATTAAAAATAATCTAGATTATCCATGTTTTACTTTATGTTATAATAATAATATTTTACTTAATATTTGGTTTGCTGGTAATTTAGATTTATATTTTAGCATTTTGGGTGATAATAAATTTATTATTGATGAAAGTAATATTAGGGTTTATGATATATTTAATAAATTATATAATGATTTAATAAATTGTAAGTTACCATTTGATTATGGTGATAAAGAAATATTAAAAAAGTTATCTAATTATGATTTATTGGTACATGATAATGTAATAACTTGGATGAGTGATGATTATTCTTGTTTGGATGCTCCATCATTTAGTATTAGTAAATTTGAAGATAAAATAAATATTACTTTTGATAAGGGAAGCTCTGTAAGAATTAGAAATAGCGGGTCATTGTATCAACCATTTAATACTAATTTTATGATGCTTTATAATGAGTTGTGTAATTTAGATTTAGAACAAGTATATATTGATGAAATAATAGATTTAAAGAGAATAAAAAAATAAGGAGAAATTATGGAATATGTGATTGTTGGACTACTTGGTGTAGTTATAGTGCTTTTATTAGTGCTGGTATTTAGAAAAAATAATAATAATGAAATGACTGAGAGACTTGGACATTTTGAAGCAAATATTAATAAAGAAATTGGTGAATTTAAATATGGGTTTTCTAAAGTGTTGACACAAGATTTTGAACTTTTAAATGAAAGAATTGAAAAGAAGTTAACACTAATTAATGATAAAGTTAATGAACGACTTGATCAAAATTTTGAAAAGAGTAATAAAACTTTTATGAATGTCTTAGAAAGACTTAATAAGATTGATGAAGCTCAGAAGAAAATTGATAGTTTAAATGGAGAAATTGTTTCTTTACAAAGTGTTTTAACTGATAAGAAAACAAGAGGTACTTTTGGTGAAGTTAATTTGGAATACATTTTGAATAATGCTTTTGGAAGTAATAAAAATGGAATTTATAAAACACAAGTTAAGTTATCTACGGGAGTTATTGCAGATGCTATTCTTTATGCACCAGCACCCCTTGGTACTATTGCAATAGATTCAAAGTTTCCGCTTGAAAATTATCAAAGAATGACTGATAAAACTAAAACAAAGGAAGAAAGAGAATATCATGAAAAGTTATTTGTTCAAGATGTTAAAAAACATATTAATGATATAAGTGAAAAATATATTATACCGGGAGAAACTACGGATGAAGCAATTATGTTTTTACCTGCGGAAGCTTTATTTGCTGAAATAAATGCATATCATCCAGAACTACTTAATTTTGCATATAATAAAAGAGTATGGATAGCAGGACCAACAACTTTAATAAGTACAGTTTCAATAATAAGTATGATACTTAAGAATATGGAAAGAGATAAATATGCAAAAGTAATTCATGAAGAACTAAATAAATTAAGTGTTGAATTTTCTAGATATAAGGATCGTTGGGATAAATTAGCTAGAACTGTTAAGAGTGTAAATCAAAGTATTGATGAACTTCATACAACTAGTGAAAAAATAACTAAAAGATTTGATAGTATTAATAGTGTTGATTTAGATAAGCTGGGAAATAAGGAAGATACTATTAAAATTGAAACATATTAAAAAAGGATTGTTGCTAATCCTTTTTTCTTGCTAAAATATTTTCTTTTGTAAGAGTTGTTGCATAGAATTTTAATATTCTGTATTCTCTGTCGGCTTCTTTAAATTGAAGGTTAAGTTTGCTTCCAATTGTTATTCTGTGTTTTGTATGGGGATTTTCTAACCATCTACATTCTGGATTGTATTCATAGAAACCATCAAGTATATCTTCAAAATAAACTATACCTTCGATTAATTCTTTTGTTTTAATTACCGTGTATCTTGGAGTTATATCTTGAATATATGCAGTGTATTCTAAATCTTGATGTTTTAATACATAATCTATCATGTTTAATTTATTACTTTCATATTCAGCTTTATCTGCACAACGTTCCATGATTGATGCTCTTTGGCATAGGCTATTTAATGTTGATTTTAATTCATCCATGTTAATTGTGCCATCTAAAATTTTATCTAAATCATCTAGAATATATTCAATAATTAAATCCATTAATCTTCGTATTGGTGATGTTGTTTGAGAATAGGCATTTAGTGCAAGTCCATAGTGACCTTTGTTTTCGGTACTGAAATATGCTTTTTGCATTGATCTTAAAAGTAGGGAAGAGAGAATAAAGAATTCTTCTTTTGTACTTAATGAATCAATAATCCTTTGAATAACATGAGGATCATCACCATTTTTTATTGAATCAACTTTATAACCAATTTGAGTTATTAGTTTTACTGTTTCTTTTACTTTGTCATCATATGGTATTTCATGATTTCTGTATACAAATTCTATACCTAGGTTATACATGAATTCTGCGAGTGCTTCATTTGTTGCAACCATGAAGTTTTCAATTAATTTTTCTGCTGGTCCTTGACTACGTGTTGTAACACCGATTATTTTATCTTCATCATCAAGAATAAATTCGATTTCTTTATTACCAAAATCTAGGCATCCATTTTCACGACGACGATTTTCAATTATTTGAGCAAGTTCTTGCATTAGAAGTAAGTCATTAACATAATCTTCGTAACCATCAGGTATTTTATTATTTTCAAATATTTCGTTACATTCTTCATATGTCATTTTCTTTCTGGATTTAATAACACTATCAAAGTAATTGAAATCTACGATGTTACCACGTGGGTCTATTTCCATTTGATATGTTTTTGTAAGTCTTTCTTCGTTTGGATTTAAGGAACATATTCCATTTGATATTTGTGGATGCAACATGTGAACTACCTTGTTTGCTAGATATACACTTGTTGTGTTATGAACTGCTCTTAAGAAAAGAGGCGAGTTTATTGGAATATAACGTGAAACGTGAGAAATGTGAATATCTAGAAGATAGTTACCATTATCTTTTTTTGTAATTGATGCAGCATCATCCATGTCTTTTGTTCCCGCACCATCTATTGTAAATATTTTTCTATTTGTTAAATCAACACGACCAATTTTGTCTTCTTCTGTAACTGTTGTTTTAGTTTTATAAGCTTGATTATCTTCTTCTTTAGAGTAGTGAACTTTAAATCCATTGTTTATTACAATAGCTTCTTGTTCAGCATTAACTTGATATTTATGTCCGATTACTTTATTAAAGTGAATATTATAAATGTTGTTTACTTCATTTTCGCTAACACTACCCATGAATCTTGTACCAATTGGTAAATGTAGATTTTTAAAAAATTCTTCGGTACATCTGACATTTATATTAGTATTACCTACGACTTTGATTGTTTTTTCATCGACAACTTCACAAACTACATCTGGTAAAGTTCTTTTAATTATTTTTACTAATGATATGTTTTTGCCTTCTTTTTTTAATAGTACTTTATCAAAGGGAAGAATACCATTTGTGCTTTCTAATGGAAGATTATAAATAATACCATTTAATGTGACATTGTAAAAACCTTTTCTTGTTGCTTCTGCTGTTGTTACAAAATAATTTGATGGCATTGTTTTATAATGTTCATCTTCATTATCTAAATAAAGTATTCCTTCATTTTCTAGTTCTTTTAAAACATTATTTAGTTCATCTTCACTAGATTTTGTCATCTTTAATAATTCTTTGAAAGTAAATGATGCACTGTAAGGGTTAAATAAACTATAGATTTTTTCTAAGTCTTCGATATTTTCTAACTCTTCAGGTTTGCCGATTATTTTTACTAATTTATAACTATCATTTTCTTTTTTGACAACTATGAAATCTTTTTTCTTAGCTTCACTGTTGTTTAATTTTGCTTTTTCGTATTTGCCATTTACTCCGAAAGTTATAACACCATCATTAATTCTGTAAATTTTTGAAACAAAAAAATTAGATGGAAAAATATAATAACAGTTATTTATGAAGTCATAGTAAACCTTTCCGTCTAATTCTAATTTTTGCAAATTTTTGTCAATATGATGTCTTTCTGCTTTAGTGATATTTTTGTATCCTAATGCATCTTTGATGTCATTCAAAGTTAATGTCTTTGGTGTTGGTTTAAAAATTTTGATTAATTCGTTTTTCATATTACATACCCGCCTTAATTCTAATATAGTTTATTTTCTTAGTATTGTCAATAATAAATTTTTTTGATAAAATTATGTTGGTGATGTTATGACTGTGTATTTTGTTAGTAATAATTTAGTTATTGATAATATTTTTTATGAAACAGATGAGTCTTTGGAAGAAAAAAGAATTACGAGAGTGTTATCAGTTGAAGGTGAAAAAGCTGCGGTGAAGGTTGCTAAAAAAATTAAGGCTGATGTTATATATTCATCAAGTTATGCATCAAGTGTATCTTCTGCTAAATATTATTCAAAAAGATGGGATTTACCAATAAACATTAATTCATTTTTAAATGATACTAGAGTGGGAGATATGGAAAATAGAAATATTAAGATGCTTAGATTTATGCAGGAAAGAGATTTTGATTTTAAATTTAAACATGGTGAGTCTTTAAATGAAGTTAGTAAAAGAATGAATATAGCAATGGATAGAATTATAAAAAATTGTGGTAATAAAGATATTGTGGTTTTTACACAGAAAAGTGCTATCATGGGATATTTACTTGATTATTTAGATAAAGGTTTTAATTATGATGATAGGTTAATTTTATCATATCATGGTAAGGTAATATTAGATGATACATTTAATGATATTGATATTATAAAAGTAGATAGAGAAAAAGGAAAAATTGTTAATATAGAAGTTATAGATTGTGAGGAATAGTTATGGAAGTTAAAATTAATATAAGTGCAAGGCATGTTCATTTAACTAAAGAGGCATTAGATATTTTATTTGGGCATGAATTACATGTAAGAAATATGTTAAATCAAGTTGGTCAATTTGCAAGTGTTGAAACTGTTAGAGTTAAAACTAAAGATGGAGTTATTGATAATGTTAGAGTTATTGGACCAGTTAGAAAATATAATCAAGTTGAACTTGCAAAAAGTGATGTAAGAAGATTGGGGATTAATCCTCCAGTTAGAAAAAGTGGAGTTTTAAATGATGCAGAGTTAGTCACTATTGAAACAGATAGGGGAAGTATAACAGGTAATTTTGCAATCATTGCCGATAGACATGTTCATTTTAGTCCAAGTGATGCTTTAAAATATGGAATTGTTGATGATCAAATATTATATTTAGATATAAAGGGTGTTAAACCTGGAACTATTATTGTTAAAGCAAAGATTACGGATTATGGTTTTTATGAAGCACATTTAGATACTGATGATGCTAATGCTTTTTTAATTACACCAGGGGATATTGGGGAGCTAAGAAAATGAGTTTTAAAATTGGTAATGTAGAGATTAATGGTAATATAGTTGTTGCTCCGATGGCTGGAGTTAGTAATACAACATTTAGAAAGATATGTAAAAGTATGGGAGCATCACTAGTGGTAGCAGAGATGGTTAGTGATAAAGCTATTTTATATGGCAATGAAAAAACATTTAAGTTACTTAATATGGATGAAGTTGAAAGACCAATAAGTCAACAAATATTTGGTAGTGATATTGAGTCTTTTGTTAAAGCAGCTAAAGTAGTGGAAGAGAAGATGAAGCCTAATATTATTGATATAAACATGGGTTGTCCAGTTCCTAAAATTGCTTTAAGAAGTCAAGCTGGAAGTGCACTTTTAAAAAATCCAAAGAAAGTTGGAGAAATTGTTAAAGCTGTGGTTGATGCTGTTAATGTACCGGTTACTGTAAAGATTAGAAGTGGCTGGGATAGTAATAGTATTAATGCTGTAGAAATTGCAAAAATATGTGAGGAAAATGGTGCTAGTGCAATAACTGTTCATGGAAGAACTAGAGCTCAAGGTTATTCTGGCAAAGCTGATTGGGGTATTATTAAACAGGTAGTTGATGCTGTAGATATACCTGTTATTGGAAATGGTGATGTAGTTAGTTGTTATGATGCTAAAAGAATGCTTGATGAGACTGGTTGTAGTGCAGTAATGATAGGAAGAGGTTTACTTGGTAATCCTTGGTTAATTAAAGAATGTGTTGAATATTTGACTACTGGAGTATCTCCAGAAAGTGTGTCTTTTAATGAAAAAATTGATATGATGGAATATCATTTAAATGAATTATGTAAAGATAAAAGTGAAGGTCAAGCAGTACTTGAAATGAGAAATCATTTACTTAATTACTTAAAGGGACTACCGGAGAATAAAGAAATAAAGAATGAAATATGTAAGTGTAAGAGTAGAATAGAAATTATTAATTGTTTAGAAGATTATAGAAAAAAGCTTATCAGTTTAGACTGATAAGCTTTTTTGATACTTTATTTATTGGTCCAGCTCCGATGGTTATTACTAAGTCATTTGGTTTAACATTGTTTTTTATGTAATTTACAATTTCATCAAAATCATTAATATATATAACATTTTTATTTTTTTCTTTTATTTTTTCTACGAGCATATCTTCACTTATGTTAAAGGTATTTATTTCTCTGGCTGGATATATTGTTGCAATAATGATGTGATCAAACTCACTTAAGATATTTGCAAAACTATCTAAATGTTCTTTAGTTCTTGAATAAGTGTGAGATTGAAATATTGCCCAAGATTCATTATGTTTTACACTTTTTACACTTTCAACTGTTGTTTTTATTTCACTAGGATGGTGAGCATAATCATCATAAATTAATGCGCCATTAAATTTGCCAAGATATTCAAATCTTCTTCCAACACCATGATATTCTTCGAGTCCCTTTTTAATTAAGTTATAATCTTTGATATAATTTTGTGATAGAGCAAATGCTGATAGAGCATTGTAAATATTATGTTTTCCATTGATATTTAAATTGATTCTAGTTACATATTTATAATTGTGATAAATATCAAAGCTGTAGTGACCTAGATTGTTGCAAGTAATATTTTTGGCTTCATAATCTGCGAAGTTATTAATACCATATGTTATTACATGAGCTTTTGTATATTTTTCTAAATTATTTGAGTTTTTGTCATCATTGTTTTTTACTAAGTAACCGTCTTCTGGTAAAAGTCCTACATATTTGTGAAATGACTTTTTGATGTTATCTAGGTTTTTGAAATAATCTAAGTGGTCATTATCAATGTTGGTAATTATTGCACTGGTTGGATGAAAATGAAGAAATGAATCAACATATTCGCAAGCTTCCATGATGAAATAATTGTGATTACCAATGTGAGTGTTGCTATTTATTTCTGGAAGAATAGCTCCGACTTGAATGGTGGGATTTAAATTTGCTGTTAAAAAGATATTTGCAAGCATACCTGTTGTGGTACTTTTTCCATGAGTTCCTGATACACATAAGGAATTCTTAAATTCTTTCATAAGAAGTCCAAGAAATTCTGCTCTTTCGTAAGATGTTTTGTTATATTTATTTATTGCTATTCTTTCTGGATCAGTTTCATGAATTGCTGCGGTATAAACAACTATATCAGCATTTTCTACCATTTCGGGATGATGTCCGTATTCAATAGTTATTCCTTCTTTTATTAAATTATTAGTTATATCAGATTCTTGAATGTCACTTCCAGTTACTTTTGCATTCATATTTTTAAGCATCAAAGCAATACTACTCATGCTTATTCCTCCTATACCTATTAGGTGTATAGTTTTTTTATTAAACATATTATCACGTCCTTATAAATATTATACTAATTATTATAATTATGTGCAAGCTTTATTAAAACGTCTCAAGATTTTATAATGTAAAATTTTGATATGTCAAATTTTTGAAAAACGAAAAAGTTGAAAAAGTAAATAAATGTAAAAATTTAAAATATTTTTAAAAATACTTGATTTTCTAGATAAATACTTGGTAAACCAGAGGTTTGAGAAAAATACGAACAACGAAAAAACGGGACAAAATTTAGAAAAAACAAAAATTAAAATTTTTAAAATTTAAAATTTTGGTAGACAAATATCTTGGTGAGTATTATAATGAAATTGAGAGTGAAAGGAAGTGTATTATGCCAAAGGCAAATGAAGAAATTTTTGAAACAATCAAAGTAGTTAAAAGAAATGGTTCTAAAGTTGGTTTTAATGGAACCAAGATAGCTATGGCGATTAAAAAAGGCTTTGATAGTATCAAAGTAACAAATGAGGATGATGATGAAATATTAAAATATAAATCAAATGACATCCAAAAGGTATATGGACATGTAATAAAGAGAATTGAAAAAGATTACTCTGATAAAGCAAGTATTAAGATTGAAGATATACAAGATATTATTGAAGATACTTTAAAGAAAGATAAGTATGATGATGTTTATGAAAGTTTTGCTGAATATAGAGAAAATAGAACAAAAGCTAGAGAAGCATTTACTGATGATAAAAGAAGTCATAAATTTTTAAAAACATTAGAAGGTTTAGCACTTAAGAGTGCTGCAGAAGATGATGCAAAAAGAGAAAATGGTAATATTGATGGTAACTCAGCAATGGGAACAATGTTACAATTTGGTTCAAATGTATCTAAAGAATTTGCAAAAACTTATTTGATGAAGAAAAAGTTTGCAGATGCTCATGATGAGGGATATATTCATATTCATGATATGGATTTTGAAGCTATGGGTACAACAACATGTATGCAAATTGATTTGGATAAACTATTTAAAAATGGTTTTTCTACTGGACATGGTCATTTAAGAGAACCAAATGATATAATGAGTTATTCAGCACTCGCTGCGATAGCTGTTCAATCAAATCAAAATGATCAACATGGTGGTCAAAGTATTCCTGCATTTGATTATTATTTAGCACCAGGTATACTTAAAACATTTAAGAAAATGGTTAAAACATCAATTAAAGATTATATTGATTTAGAGGATTTAAATGATTTTATCAATATGAATAGTATTGAAAAAGATATGGCAAAAATTAATACAATAGATATAACTGTTGATTATTTTGAAAAATATTATAAAGATTCAGAGTTAATGAAAAGAATGTTTAGTTTAGCTTTAAAGAAATCTTTAGAAAAAACTGAAAAAAGAACTTACCAAGCAATGGAAGCATTCGTTCATAATTTAAATACAATGCATTCAAGAGCTGGTGCTCAAGTACCGTTCTCATCAATTAATTTTGGTACAGATACATCTAGTGAAGGTAGAATGGTTACTAAAAATTATATGCTTGCTAGTGAAGCTGGACTTGGTCATGGTGAAACTCCGATATTTCCAATTTCAATATTTAAAGTAAAAGAAGGAGTTAATTATAATCCAGGAGATCCTAACTATGATTTATTTAAATTAAGTTTGAGAGTATCTGCGAAGAGATTATTTCCAAATTGGTCTTTCTTAGATTCATCATTTAATAAACCATATTATAAAGAAGGAGATTTCCGTACTGAAGTAGGTTATATGGGTTGCCGTACAAGAGTTATTGGAAATGTAGTTGATTCTGATAAACAAATTACACCAGGAAGAGGTAATCTATCATTTACATCAATTAACTTACCAAGACTTGGTATTAAACATGGTATTGTTGGTAAGAATGCTTTAGAAAAAGCTGACATGAAAGGCTTTTATGAAGAACTTGATGATTTAATGGAACTTGTTAAAGATCAATTACTTGAAAGATATGATATTCAATGCAATAAAAGAGTTTATAATTTTCCATTCTTAATGGGTCAAGGTGTATGGCTTGATAGTGATAAATTAAAACCAAATGATAAATTAAAGAAAGTTTTAAAACATGGTACACTTTCAATTGGATTTATTGGTTTAGCTGAATGTTTGAAAGCTTTAATTGGTAAACATCATGGAGAATGTGAAGAAGCTCAAAAACTTGGTATTAAAATTATTAGCCACATGAGAGAAAAATGTGATGAATATAGCAAAAAATATAATTTAAACTTTACTTGTCTAGCAACTCCTGCGGAAGGTTTATCTGGAAGATTTGTTAGTATTGATAGAGATATTTATGGTAAGATTCCTGGAGTAACAGATCGTGCTTATTACACAAATTCATTTCATGTTCCAGTTTATTACAATATTTCTATTGCCGATAAATTAAGACTTGAAGGAGCATATCATAAATTTACAAATGCTGGTCATATAAGTTATATTGAACTTGATGGAGATCCATCAGATAATTTGGAAGCATTTGAAAGTGTTGTTAGAATAATGAAAGAAAGTGATATTGGATATGGAGCAATCAACCATCCAGTAGATAGAGATCCAGTTTGTGGTTATGTCGGAATTATTAAAGATGTATGTCCAAGATGTGGAAGAAAAACTGGTGAACCTGTTAGTGTAGATTTATTAAAAAGATTAGAAGGAAAGGATAATTAGTATGAAAGAAGAAATTAAAAAAGAAAAAGTAACTGGTGAAGGAGTTGAATTTGAAAGAATCAGAAGAATTACTGGTTATTTAGTAGGTACAGTTGATAGATTCAATAATGGAAAAAGAGCAGAAGAACATGATAGAGTTAAACATACTTTTTCTAGTAATGCAAAAGTAAAAGTTCATGCTTAATAAATAGTTAAAGACCAATCAATTTGATTGGTCTTTTTGCTATAAGTTTTTAACAACAAAAAAAGTCTTAAATAAGACTTAATTTTTAAAATGGTGTCCTGGGCGAGATTCGAACTCACGACCGATCGCTTAGAAGGCGATTGCTCTATCCAGCTGAGCTACCAGGACAGCTTTTTCAACTGATAGATTTATTATAGTATAATTTTTTAGTTAATGCAAGTAGTTTTTGTTACTTTTTATAACTTTTTGTATTAAATAGTTATATTTATCTCAGGATTATCTAATATTTTGAAGGAAATGTCACTGTATCCATATGTATCTCTGATGGATAGAGCAATCGAATACTTGACGGTTTCAGTCATTTCATTATTGTTGATATTAGCTATTAAATTATTATTAAAAGATAATTTTATATTGTTTTCTAATATTTCATAATTTGTTAAATTGGTAGATGATGCTAGATAACTTATTAAGTTTGTATGATATATTGGAGTGCTTTTTAATTCTTTGATTATTATTTCTATTTTTTCTTTATTACTATTTTCTATTTTGGTTATTGGTACATAATAATATAAATCATTATGCTTACTTAAATAATAAATTGTTGTTTTTGTTGTATTTTTATATGAATCAATGTTATATAATTTATTTATTCCATATGTTTTATCAAAAGTATCGGGTAGTTTTATTTTGCTGTTTGGCAAATATACAAGAGGATTTCCTTCGATATTAATTTTGATGTTTTTAATTTCTTTAATTTCAAGTATTGAATAAATAATTGCTTCGAGCATATCTTCTTCATTTTCTTTATCTATATTAATTAGTTCTTTGGTAAAATTAATGGTAAGTGTTCCGTCATCTAGATTTAAATCAATTATTTTAGTATTTTCTGGAATGAGAGGTTTAAATCCTTCTTGGATATAACTTGAATTACTTGAGTTTTTAGTTAAATAACTAATTATTTCTTTTACTTGATTAATTGTGCTATCACTTTTTTTTATTATAGTAGTTCTTGCAACATAATTATTAGTGTCTTTTAAAAATATAGGCATCTCATTTTCCTTGATATAGTGTAGGTTTTTTGTTGTTTTAAAATCCTTGGTTGGAAAAAAATAAATTATAAGCAATATAAATAGAGCAAGAGTTGCAACACAGATACGCCTTATGGAAGATTTTTTTATCATTTTAAACACCTAATTAATTATATTTAAGTGCATAAAAAAAAAGACCGAAGTCTTTAATTGATATGCAGTTCTCCGAGTTTTATTAATTCGATTATAGCTTGGCTTCTTCCACAGACTCCAAGTTTTTGAATAGCATTTGATATATGATTGCGGACAGTTTTCTCACTGATATTTAATTTTTTTGCTATTTCAAAAGTTGATTTATTTTTAATAAGTAATTCAAATACTTCTTGTTCTCGGTCTGTTAGTATCTTTTTTTTCATTTGTAACTCCTTATAAAATATACTTCATAATATTATATGAAGTATTTATAAATATGTTTAGGAGTTTGCTTGAAATTTTACTGTAATGTATTTTTGTTTGTCATAAAGTTTTTGAACTTCTCTGATTATGTTGTTTGCTAATTCTTTGTTATGTTCTTTACTTGCAATAGTAATACTTATTTTATCGTTTTCAATTTTAACAAAATTATCTAGTTTAAATTTTTCTTCAATTAATTTTTTTATTTTTTCACATTCACTTTTAGAATTATTTAGTGATTGCAAGGCATTATATGCATCATTTTTTTCTTCGATGGTTGCTTTATCATCAAGTAAAATGTTTTGATATTCATTCATTTGTTTTAAAACTGATTCATCTTGTTCAACTTGAAGGGCAACAATTACATCTGATTCTTTAACTTCAACAACATCTGAGACATCATTTACTCCGGATAATACGGTTAGGCTTTCATCTTTCATTGTTACATAATATATTCCTAGTACTAAAATTAGTGAAAATAAAGTAACGAACCATAAATTTTGTTTGTTAATCATAATTTTTCCTCCATCTAAAGCTATTTAACTATATGAAGGATTTTAATTTATTATTACTTATTTAAAGTAATTGATTTTTTATATGATTTTCTTTCATCAGTAAGACAAAGTAGATAATCAGTAGATGTATTATAGTAATTAGTAAGTTTTTTCTTATTGTGCTAGGTGTAATATTCATTAATATAAAATAAGTTTCATTCCAAATTTAAGTACAAAACAAAAAAATTGAAAGAAAATTGACAAAAAAGACTAAAATTATGTGTTTTTATTCCAAATTTGGGTACAAAACGGAAAAATTTTGTAATGAGTTTATATAAAATTAAAAAAATATTTGTTAGACCCTTGCAAGAATATTGATTTTTCGATATAATTAGTAATAAGGTAATAGGAGATGTAGTGCATGCGAAGAATTATTGCTAGTTTAGACATTGGTAATCACACTATAAAACTTGTAGTGGGTGAAATAGTTCGTAATAAGTTGAATATTTTAGCGTGCGTTGATACTCCATCACGTGGTATCAAAAAAGGATTTGTTATAAATCCTGAAAGTGCCATTGAAGCCTTAGATGATGTTTTTAAAAAAGGTGAAGAACAAATTGGACTAAAAATTACAAAAGTAATTGTGAGTGTTCCTGCGAATGACTTAGAATGTTTCTTAAGTGAAGGTTATACCTCAGTTAATAATGAGACAGGTTTAGTTACAAGTAGTGATATAGTTAGGTCAATGCAATCTGCAGTTTATAACAAAGTTATGGAAGCACGAGAAATTGTAGCTTTACTTCCCACAAAATTTTTGTTAGATGATAGTATTGTTACAGATTCTCCGTTACATATGCATGCAGAAAAACTAAAGGTTAAAGTTGTAGTTGGAACGGTGCCTAAGAAAAATGTTAATGGAATAGTTAAATGTTTAGAAAAACTTGGAGTTACTGTAGTTGATGTAACAATTGGTTCAATGGGTGATTACTATGAATTTAAAAACAGCAAAAATAGTACTGAAGTTGGAGCAGTGGTCAATATTGGAGCATCAAAGAGTACTGTTGCTATATTTAATAAAGGTATCTTAACTGGTTGTGAAGTAATAGATATGGGTGGAGATTCTATTGATTATGACCTTGGATATGTTTATAAAATTAATAGAAAAGATGCTATGTATTTAAAAGAATCAATTGCCTTAGCTGATAAGACGAATGCTAGACCAAGTGAATCAGTAATATTAGAGAATAAAAATGGAGATAAAATTAAGGTTAATCAGTTTGATGCTAGTGAAATTGTTATGGGAAGATTGGAAGAATTGTTGAATTTAGTAAAAAAACAAATAAATCTCTTAACAAAAAAAGAAATTAGTTATATAATTGTTACAGGGGGAGTAACAGAAATGGCTGATTTTAAGAATATAGTTAATTATATTTTTAATGATGCTTATGTTGGTAATGTTACAGAAATTGGAGCTAGACATAATAAATTTGCTACGTGTGTTGGTTTAATTAAATATTATGATAGCAGGTTAACTTTACGCAATAGAGATTTTTCTATATTCGATATAGAAGATCAAGAAGAATTAAGTGGAATACATAAAAAAGTAAATATCAATGAAGATTCTTTATTAGGAAAATTATTTGGTTACTTTTTTGATAACTAGAGGGAGAATGAGAATATGAATGGATTACAGATGGATCAAATTGCCAAAATTAAAGTTATTGGCGTAGGTGGTGGCGGATGCAATGCCGTTAACAGAATGATTGATGAAGGAGTTAAAAGTGTAGAATTTTATGTAGTTAATACAGATTTGCAAGTATTAAACTCTTCATTATGTCAAAATAAAATTCAAATTGGTAAGAATATTACTGGTGGTAGGGGAGCTGGAGCAAATCCTGAAGTTGGTAGAGCTGCGGCACTTGAAAGTAAAAATGAATTAGAAGAAGCATTACAAGGGGCAGATATGGTATTTGTTGCTTGTGGTTTAGGTGGAGGAACTGGTACTGGAGCTGCTCCAATTATTGCAGAAATTGCACAAGAAATGGGAGCTTTAACTGTTGGTATCGTTACTAAACCTTTCAGATTCGAAGGTAAAAAGAGAATGGAAAATGCCTTGGTTGGTTTGGAAGAGTTAAAAGGACATGTTGATACATTAATTATTATACCTAATGACAGATTAAGAGATTTAATAGATAAAACAACTAGTTTTGATGATGCATTTAAAGAAGTTGATAATGTATTACATAGAGGTGTTCAATCAATATCAGACTTAATTGCTGTAACTGGAGTTATTAATCTTGATTTTGCAGATGTTAAAACTGTTATGGAAAAAAGTGGTACTGCAATTATTGGTATCGGATGTAATGCTGGAGAAAATAGAGCTATTGAAGCTGCAAGACAAGCGGTATCTAATTCACTTTTGGAAGCAACTATTGAAGGAGCAACAAATGCAATTGTTAATGTAACTGGTGGTAAGAATCTTACATTATTTGAAATTGAAGATGCTGTTGAAACTGTTAGAGAAGCAGCTAACTCTGATGTTAATATTATCTTTGGGGCAATTAAAAATGATAATTTAACTGATGAAGTTATTGTTACAGTTATTGCTACAGGTTTTGATAAAGAAGTTAGTGATGAAGCATTATTTAGTGATGATGTTCATGTTCAAAAAAGAAGAAGTACACCTGAAGTAGATGATGAATATGAAATTCCACCATTTTTAAGAAGTGACAATTATTAAAAATTAATGATGTTCGACATAAAGCAACAAATTACTGTTGCTTTTTTTTGTATAATATAATCGGTGGAATAATGAAAATATATTTAGATTTAGTAATATTAATTAATTTTTGTTATGATTTATTGTTACTTATGAGTGTTTCAGTAATACTAAAAAGACAAGCAAAGTTATATAGATTAATAATAGCTAGTTTACTAGGGACTATAAGTATAGTAATGTTGTTTTTACCAATAAATAAAATAGTATTATTTTTACTTAAAATATTATTTAGTGTCGGTATGATTATAATTAGTTTTGGTTTTAAAAGTATTAAAAGTTTTATAAATAATATGATTTATCTTTATATGTGTAGTGTAATACTTGGTGGTTTTTTATATTTTTTAAATGTTGAGTTTAAGACAGATAAATTTAGTGTTAATTATTTAGTACTTTTAATTGTTGCTCCGGGTATTTTATATATTTATTATAAAGAGCATAAAAGATTTGCAAGTACATATAATTATAATCTGAATGTTAGTATTTGTTTTTGCAATGGAAAAACTTATAGTTGTAGTGGTTTTGTTGATACAGGAAATAAGTTAAGAGATCCCATTACTGGTAAGTATGTAATTATTTTATCAAGGAAAATACTTGTTAATTTAATTAATATAAGAAGCCCCATTTATGTTAGTTATAAAGCTTTAAATAAGAAAGGATTGATTGAATGTTTTAAAATTAAATATATTAAAGTGAACGATATAATTCTTACTAATTATTTGGTTGGTATAAGTAATGATGAGTTTAATTTAGGTGAGTCACAGTGTTTATTAAATTATAAAATATTGGAGGATATATGTTTAAAAGATTAATTAAATGGTTAAGGGAAAAGTATAGTGAAGTATTTTTTGTGGGAGCAACAGATAAGTTACCACCACCTTTAGATAGAGATGAAGAATTAAAGTATTTGATTCGTGCTAAAAATGGTGATATTGATGCTAGAAATATTTTAATTGAACATAATTTAAGACTTGTGGTATTTCTTGCTAAAAAGTATGAAAATACAACTTATGATATTGAGGACTTGGTGAGTATTGGGTCAATTGGGTTAATCAAAGGTATTAATACATATAAGATTGATAAAAATATTAAGCTTGCAACTTATGCTTCACGTTGTATTTCAAATGAAATATTAATGTTTCTAAGAAAAAATAAGAAGAAAAGGTGCGAAGTTTCTTTGGATGATGCCTTAAATTATGATGAATCTGGTAATGAATTACATCTTGAGGATATACTTGGTACAGATGAAGATATGATTGAACAAGAATATGAAAATAAAGTTAATAAAGAATTACTTAGCAAGGAAATACTTAATTTACCAGATAGAGATAAAGAAATAATGATTTTAAGATATGGTCTTAATAATAAAAATGAATATACTCAGAAGGAAGTTGCCCAGATGCTTGGTATTAGTCAGTCATATATTTCTAGAATTGAAAAGAAAGTTGTGCGAAGATTAAAACAAGAAATGGTAAAGTAATGTCAAATGTTCTGAAAATATATGTCAATATATTGCAAAGTAAAAGTAAAGGATATATAATTAAATTAAGCTAATGGGGGAGCTTATAAAAAGGGTATGTGATATTGGTATCAATTCACTATGAAAGATGCTAGATAGAATTATTTGGTTCTATTTAGTATTTTTTTTAAAAAATTTTTTCCCAGAAATATGGGGATAAACAAGCAATTATCCCGATTTATGTCGAAATTTGACGTACGATTTTTCTTGATTTTTGTTGATATACACTTTAGAATAATTTCTCACAAAGGAGATGATCTATGTGTTAACCAATGAAACAAAAACTTTTTATGCATTTAACATCGATAAGATGTTTAAAGCAATATTCGGTGCAGATGATAAAAAGAGTAAAAAACTTCTTAAGGAGCTATTAAGTGAATGTCTTGATATTAAAATTGATAAAATTATAGGTTTTATTCCTGTTGAACTAAGTGCACGTAATAAAAACGAACGAAGTAAAAGACTAGATTTAATTGTTGAAGTAAAGGGCAAAAAAATTAATATTGAACTTAATTCATCTTTTAATGATGTAACCAGAATAAGGAATCTAAACTATTACTTTGCATTCTGTAGTCAGCATATTATTAAAAGTGAATCATATGATATTGATTCAGAATTCATTCACATATCACTAAACTATAGAGCATCAAAAAAAGACCCACTTATTGCACAGTACACTTTATATGATGAAAAAAATAAGAAAGAACTTGATGAAAGGTTCAAATATTATGAAATCAATGTTGAAAAGTTTGCAAAATTTTGGTATGATAAAGACATGAAAAACGTTAGAAAGAAACCTCTTTTAACAATGATAGGAATAAAAGAAGAAGATGAATTAGATAAATATTCAAAAGAGATGGATCTTTCTAGTATCAAGGAGAGTGTTGATAAATTGAAAACATTAAATAGTGATAAAAAATTTGTGTATGATATTTCACCCGAAGAAGAAGAAACATTAGAAAAGAATACTCTACAAAAAATAGCACATAAAAAAGGTAAAGCCGAAGGAATTGAAGAAGGAATTGAAAAAGGAATTGAAAAAACTAATGAAAACATTGTTATCAACCTATTAAAGAAAGATTATCCAATAAAAACGATAATTGATGCAACTGGTTTATCCGTAGAACAAATTAAAAAAATTGAATTAAAAAACAAATAATTAAATCCTTCACAATAAAAAAGACTGAGTAATTCAGTCTTTTTAGTATTTTGTTATATACAAATCAATATATTCTTCAAGTGTTAAATTATTTTCATAAATTATTTTTGCAGCTTCATTCCCAACATATCTAATGTGCCAATTTTCAAATTGATACAATGTTATATCTTCTTTATTTTTTGGAAATCTAATAATAAATCCATATTTATATACATTATTATGTAACCATTCATAATTTTCATCAGTAAATCTAATATTTGTTAAAGCAGTATTTTTTAAATCAATTGATAATCCTGTTTGATGTTCAGAGTAACTTGGTCTAGCAGAGTAGGTATCAGCTTTATTTATTCCTTCTTTACTTACATAATTATTATATAATGTTCTTTGAAATTCTTCCCCGCGATATGCAGTAGTTGGCATAATATTTATATTAATTTCTTTTTTTGCTGCATTTTGAAGTTTTAAAAATGTTTCTTTAATAATTTTTCTAACAGGTACTTGATTTTTATAAGCTCCATCTAAATAATCTAAATCACTTGGTTTATAGTTTTTAGGTAGATGATTATATTTATTGACTAAAACAAGGATATCATCTGGATTTTTAACTTCCGATGTGTCGGTATACACCGGCAAATCAAGTTTTAAATTAACTCTAGTTACAACATTTTGATAACTTATACTTTTATTACTATCTTTATATTTATTATATCTATCTATATTATCTACATTAAAATTTTTAAATTCATAATATTTACTTATATCAACATAATCTATATTCTTTAATTTTTCTATATTTGTATCACTTAATTTTAATATATAATTAATTTCTTTTCCAGTATATCCCTTCGGAAGAAAGCTAGTTAAAACAGTTTCAAAATTACTTTCTTTATTAAATTCAATATCTTTATATTCATTTAAATAAGTTTCATTATATATATTATTAAGTAAGACATATTCTAAAGTTTTTGAATAATTTTCTTTACTTATATTTTCTTTAGCCATTAGTTTATCAACTTCACTAGAAACTTTTTCTGCTTTTTCATCCTTATTTATAAGAATATATGAAGTGCCACCTATAGCAAGAAGGAGTGCTATAAATTTAATTGGGCCTTTTTTTATTTTCTTTCTTTTTTTCATTAGTATCACCATTAAAATTATATCATGAATATATATACTTGTAAAATGATATTCACGTTAAAAATTTGTAGTTTTTCTACCAAATTCCTTAGAAATACCGAAAAGTTGTTGATTTTAATTTAAAATTATAGTAATATTTTTGTATGCAAGGATGTGATAAATGTGTTTGAATACATGGGAGATAGAATAAGCAATGCTTTAAAAAATATAAAAGGAATGGGTAAGATTACTGAAGAAAATATTGGAGATGCTGTAAGAGAAATAAGAATAGCTTTACTTGAAGCTGATGTAAATTACCAAGTTGTTAAAGAATTTGTAAGTGATGTAAAGGCTAAAGCTTTAGATGCTGAAGTTTCAAAAAGTCTAAAACCAGATGAAGTATTTTTAAAAATTGTTAAGGATGAATTAGTTTCTTTACTTGGAGGAGATTATGTTCCACTTGAAGTCGGAGGTAATCCCACTGTTTTAATGCTTGTTGGTTTACAAGGAAGTGGTAAAACTACAACTGCAGGAAAACTTGCTAATTATTTAAGAAAAAAATATAATAAAAAGCCATTACTTGTAGCAGGAGATATTTATAGACCTGCAGCAATAGAACAATTAAAAACAATAGGTAAAGAATTAAATATACCAGTTTTTAGTAGCAAAGGTTCTGTTTTGGAAATTGTTTCTGCAGCAATGGAAGAAGCAAAGAATAATAAAAATGATTATGTAATTATAGATACTGCAGGTAGACTTCAAATTGATGAAGATTTAATGCAAGAATTAAAAGACATTGCAAGTAACTTTAAGATAGATGAAAAAATATTAGTCATTGATGGATCAATGGGGCAAGATGCAATTAATGTAATCACTGGATTTAATGAAGCTTTGGATTTAACAGGTTGTATTTTAACTAAGTTAGATGGTAATACAAAAGGTGGAGTTGCCTTATCAGTAAGACATTTAACTCATATACCTATTAAGTTTGTTGGTACTAGTGAAAAAATGGATGGTTTAAGTGAATTTTATCCAGAAAGAATGGCTGAACGTATCCTAGATATGGGGGATATTTTAGAAATAGTTAATAAAGTTGAAGATGTAATTGATGAAGATGAAGCAAAGAAACAAGCAATAAAGATGAAGAAAGGTACTTATGACTTAGAAGATTTTCTTGCTAATTTAAAACAAATTAAAAAGCTTGGACCTTTAGAAAATATTTTAAAAATGTTACCTCAATCTAGAAAAATGGGGCTTAATAATGTAGCAATAGATCCAAAAGATTTAGCACATGTCGAAGCTATAATAAGTTCTATGACTATTGAAGAGAGAAGAAAACCAGAAATACTTAAAGCAACTCGTAAACAAAGAATAGCTAAAGGTAGTGGAAGAAGTGTTGAAGAAGTAAATAGATTATTAAAACAATTTGAAATGATGAAGGATATGATGAAGAAAATGTCTAATGGAAATATGCCATTTTAAGAAAGAAGATGCTTACTTGCATCTTCTTTTAATATTTCTAGTTAAATTTTTTAAACCATCTGTTGTAACTAAATCTAAGTTTTCTAATTCTTGATAATATTTATATGCATTAACTTTTAAATCAATATTTATTAGTTCTTTTAATACTTGAAGAGCAAAGTCTCTATCTTTTTTATATAGTTTTGTTAAATTACTAGCAACAACAAAAGCAAATGAATAAATGTAGTAGTCTCTGGGTAAGATATCTATAAAGTATTTTGTATATTCTATAGGTAATGTTGATGCTATTTTACTTATTTTATTTTTTAAATCATTTTTATTTTCATGTTCTAAGTAATTTATTTTTCTAAATATTTTAAATTCTTCTTTTAGGTCTTTACATGATTCAATATTATCATATATTGCACTATATTCACTAGCTAAAGCATTTAATTTAAACTCACTTTTATAAAAATATTCACAACATAATAGTTCAAAAAATATACTTACTATTTCTAGATAAACATTTAAATCTTTAAAGTAATTAATATTATAATTTGAATTAAATTGAATAGCATGGCCGAATTCATGAGCAAGGGTTGTTAAATCTTCGAAGGTATGGTCTTTATATACTTGAATATATGTTTTATTGAAATAATCTATATAAAGGGTATCTCCGGGATAAGAATAATCTTTATCTATGATATGAATACTTTTTTTGTTTTGATAATATATTTTTAAAAATAATTCATATATTTCTTTATTTGTTGCATTTTTAAAAAAATCATGGATTAATTCAAATAATTCTTTATTAGTAAAATCTATTTCTTTAACTTTTAAATTGGGTATAAATGATGAATCAAGTCTAGCAGATTCTTCGATAGGTTTCCATAAGAATTTAGTTTTACTTAAGTCAAGATAATCTTTAAGTAAGATATTTTCTATATCTAAATTTACTTTTTCTTTTTCCCAGATTTGTTTTATTATTTCAAGATTATCTTTAATTCTGTTATAGTCACTTGATGTATCATTAAGTAGTCTATTTAATACTTTTTCATAGTATATTAATTCATGTTTATACCAAAATTTTTCCATATATCCCTCGTTAATTGGTTATTTTAACAGAAATTAAATAAAAACTCAATAGATTATACTGAGTTTATAGATTTTCCTCCGGAATTATTTATTACTCGCACCATCCGTAAGCGATTGACATACTCTCTCGGGATTATTTATTGCTCGCACCACCCGGAAGCGATTCACATGTACATATACATTGTACTTTATTATTTATATTTTGTCAATGAGTGTTTTTTTATAAAAAAGCTTTATTAAAGTAAAATTAAATGTTATAATAATTTATATAGTATATGATAGAGGTGTGATGAATGAATAAAAAAATAAATGCAAGAACAATATCTTTAGTTTTAATATTTATTTTAATATTAATAACTATAGCTTTATTAATAGGTAAGTTTACTTATTCTTATTTAGCTCCGACGATAGATGATGATGTTGAAGGAGCTGGTGAAGTAACAGCAAGTGGGGATACAATAATATTTACAAAAGGAAATACTTTATCATTAAGTGCAAATTCAGATAATTTTAAAACTGGGGGTAGTAACTTAACTGCTACAACAAATCCAAAAGTAAAGTTAATGGCATCAAGTAAAACGGAAAGTGCATCAAGTAAATACTTTGCTGGAGTTATAATTAAAAATAATACATATACTTATACTACTACTGATAAAAAGCCAGAAGTAATCTTAACTGTAAAAGATGAAAATGGTAATATAGTAGAAACAAGTGGAGATAATTTGAAATTTGTTACAGTTAATGATAAATTAAAAGGTTTTGATATAACTGGAGTAAATGGAGCTTTTAACATAGTAACTGACCACGTTATAGCAACAGCTAGTAACAAATCAGAAGTAATTCATACATGGACATTTACTTTAACTTTTGTTAATCTTGAAACAGATCAATCGGAAAATGAGAATTCAACGTTAAATATTGATGTTGTTTTACAAAAAGATAAATTGTTAACATCTATTGCAGATTTCTGTGCAAATGGGGATAATTTAAATGATTGTATTGTTAGTTTCTATAATAACTTAGAGACTGCAACAAACATGTATTTTCACGATTTATCATTAACAAATGGTGCAGAAGATAATTCATACAGATTTGCAGGAGCAAATCCAAATAATTATGTGTGTTTTGGTTCAGATGATACCACATGTCCGACAGAGAATCTATATAGAATAATAGGTTTAATAGATGGAAAAGTAAAACTAATATTGGCAGATGGTGCAACAATAGAAATGTTAGGAACTGATGGAGGATATTGTAATGATTATAAAAGTTTTTATAAGGCTGCATCTATGTATAAAGGAAGCGGAGATATATCAAAAATAGGTGTTTATTACTGGAATTCAACAGGGAAAAATATATGGAGTACAAGTATAACAAATATCACAAATTTAAACACAAACTATTTAACATACTTAGATGGTAAAAACGCAAAGTGGCAAAGCATGATAGATAACACAACATGGTATGTCGGAGGAATGACTTCAACTAATGGATATTGGAATTCAAATGCAAAAAAAGCTTACAATTATGAGGTTGGAGCAAATAAAGATGCAGCAACAACAGTAACATCAAAAATAGGGTTAATGTATGTAAGCGACTATTATTATGGAGCTGTTCTAGATTATTGGATATTACCTGGTTGGACAACAAGTGCATATGATTATCGCAAAGCCTATAATGATAATTGGATGTGTATAGGACTGCGTGATCCTACTATTTCACGTAATACCTTTGGCTCTGACGGTTTATATGCCGTTGATGTTGATGGTCATATAGGCTGGTTCGATGTCGATGGTGGTGGTTTTGTATTACGTCCAACCTTTAATTTAGTTTCATCAATCAAATATATAGGTGGATCCGGAACCTCTGAAAATCCAATCAGAATTAGTCTTTAAGAAGTATACATTACTTTATGTATTCTTCTTTTTTAGTTCATCTTGCATTGTTTTTAGTGCATCAAGTATGAAATCTACTTCATTTCTTTGATTTTGATTACTTTTGCCTAGGTTGTTATCTGTATATGGAGAACCTCCTTTTTTTGCACTTTTTGAGTTTATATTTATATTACTATTTTCAATACGGGACTCTATTAATTGTTGTTGTGCTGCATGAGTTAAAATATATTGACCTACGAGAATTAGCCAGTTACCAATTGAATTTTGTTCATTAGCATTATAGCATCCCACACAAGCATAACCTGCTACAACAGCAAGTATTGAAAACGAATGAGGATCAATATTCGGAGGAAAATTTGTATTATGCATAAGTATTCCTCCTTAATAAATTGTATGAACATTTGCATTTTTCCATGAAATAATATATAATTAGTGTGTGAGGTGCAATATGCAAATTGAAAATGTAAGTGAACCAATTATAACTGTAAGAAGAAGTCAGTATCCAATCGATAATAAAAATGAATTCTTACTAGTAGGTAGAAGTAATGTTGGTAAAAGTAGTTTTATTAATACTTTGATTGAAAGAAAGAACTTTGCAAGAACTAGTTCTAAACCTGGAAAGACTCAGACATTAAACTTTTATAAAGTTAATGATTGTTTTTATTTAGTTGATGTTCCAGGTTATGGTTATGCTAGTGTTAGTAAAGATACCCAAAAGAAGTTTGGATTGATGATTGAAGAATACTTAAAAGAAAGAAAGAATCTTAAACATGTATTTTTATTAATTGATTATAGACATAAACCTACGGAAGATGATTTGTTAATGTATGAATTTTTAAAATACTATAACTTGGATATAACCATTGTTGCCACTAAATATGATAAGGTTGGTAAAAATGGTAGAATTAAACAAGATAAGTTAATTAAAGATACATTAAAGTTATCAAGTGATGATGAAGTAATTACTTTTTCTACTGTTACTAAAAAGGGAAGAAGTGAGGTACTTAGTATAATTGAGGGATATAATGAAAAATAAAGGGTTTACTTTAGTGGAATTACTAGCCGTTATTGTTATACTTAGTTTAGTTATTACAATAGGTACATTTAGTGTAATGAAAATAAGAAATAATTCTTTAAAAAAAATAGTTGATACCAAGGTTAATGATTTAGAAGCCAGTGCAATAGTATATGGTCAAGAAGAACCTGATATATTAAATAGTAAATGTAATATAGATGGAGTAGAATATAGTTTTTGTAAAAAGGTGAGTGTTGTAACACTTATTAAAAATGGTTATTATGAAACTAGAGAATTAAATGGTAATAATAAAAAAGATTTAATTAATAATGTAACTAGAAATAGTATGTTATGTGATGAATTATATATATATAGGAAAAATAATAGAGTATATGCTAAGATGATTGATATTAAAAGTAATAATGAAAGTAATGTATGTAATGAAACATTGTAGAAAGTGAGGTAAAATATGCAAACAGTATGTTTAGTTGGTAAACCAAATGTAGGTAAAAGTAGTTTATTTAATAGATTAATTAAAGAAAATAAATCTATTATAATGGATACCCCAGGTGTAACTAGAGATAGAATATATGGAAGATGTAATTATCAAGATAAGAGTTTTTATTTAATAGATACAGGTGGTATAACTATTGGTAATGATGATTTTTCAAAAGATATATTGATGCAAGCAACACTAGCAATAGATGAAGCTGATTTAGTGTTATTTGTAGTTGATGGAATTGAAGATATTGATGCTCATGATAGACGCGTTGCTGAAATACTTCATAAGAGTAATAAAAAAATTATTGTTGTTGTAAATAAAATAGATAATGATAAAAGAAAAGATAATGTTTATGGTTTTTATGAATTAGGTTTTAGTGATATATTATGTGTTAGTGCATCACATAATATTGGTATTGATAATTTATTAAAAACAATAACTAATGATTTACCTGAAGAAGTAGTTGAAAGAGATGATTCTCTTAAGTTTTGTATTATTGGAAGACCAAATGTAGGTAAGAGTAGTTTAATTAATGCAATATTAAATGAAGATAGAGCAATAGTAAGTGATATAGCAGGAACAACAAGAGATGCAATAGATACTAAATTTAAATATAATCATGAAGATATAACAGTTATTGATACAGCAGGTATGAGAAAAAAGGGTAAAATTTATGAATCTGTTGAAAAATATAGTTTGATAAGAAGTTTAAAAGCAATAGATAGAAGTGATGTGTGTGTTTTAGTAATTGATGCATCTGTTGGAATTATTGAACATGATAAACATATTGCATCATATGCCTTGGATGCTGGTAAAGGTATTGTAATATGTGTTAATAAATGGGATACAATAAATAATCCAGATAAAGATATTAAAACTTGGAAAGAATTAATTAAAAATGAATTTCAATTTATTCCTTATGCTCATGTAGTATTTTTAAGTGCAAAGACTAAGAAACGTGTTAGTACTTTGATGCCTGAGGTTATAAATGCTTATAATAATAATAGAAAAGAAGTTAAGACTAGTGTTTTAAATAATATTATTATGGAAGCAGTAAGTATTCATGAACCACCTTCTTATAAGGGTAAAAGACTTAAGATTTATTTTGTAAGTCAAACTGGAAGTTGTCCACCGAAGTTTACTTTTTCAGTAAATAATAAAGGTTTGGTACACTTTAGTTATGAAAGATATTTAGAAAATCAAATTAGAAATAATATTGATTTTGATGGAACACCAATTGTGTTACAATTTAAGAATAAGAGTGAATAAATATATAAGTGTTTTAGAAAGGTCCGACAGTGTCGGACTTTTTTATAGGAGTTGTTTTAGAGATTAGATGTTTTTTTGTTCTACAAGTAGTAATTATTTCATAATATTATTTGGGAGGACAAGCATATGGGCTTAACAGATAAAGAAGTAATTGAATCTAGAAATAAATATGGCACGAATGAAATAACAAAGAGAAAGCAAAATACTTTTATGCATCTATTACTTGAATCACTGGGAGATCCCATTATTAAGATACTTCTTATTGCACTTGCTATCAAGGTAGTTGTTTTGTTTAGAAATTTTGATTTTTTTGAAACTATTGGAATACTTATAGCAATATTTTTAGCATCTTTTATATCAAGTATAAGTGAGTATGGAAGCGAAAAAGCTTTTGAAAGGTTACAAAGTGAACAGTTAAATGGAAAAGTAAAGGTTAAAAGAAATGGTGTTGTTAAAGAGATTTTTTCTAAAGATGTAGTTGTTGGTGATGTACTTGTTTTATCAAGTGGGGATAGAGTATGTTGTGATGGATACTTACTTAGTGGTAAGATTAGTGTTGATGAATCATCATTAAATGGCGAAAGTAAGGAAGCTTTAAAGGTTAGTAAAAGTAAAGTATATGGTGGTTCAGTTGTTTATGATGGTGAAGCACTTATGAAAGTTGATTGTATTGGTGATAATACTTTAATGGGAAAAATTTCTTATGAGTTACAAGAAGTAGTACCAGAAAGTCCACTTAAAACTAAGTTAAGGGGTCTTGCTAAAACTATCAGTAGAATTGGTTATGTCGGAGCACTTTTGGCAAGTATATCATATTTATTTGCAAGTATTGTTATAGAAAATAATTTTGATATTAATTTAATTAAAGCCACTATGAGTGATTTTCCTTTGATGTTTAATCATTTGATGTATGCCCTTACTTTATCTGTTACAATTATTGTTGTTGCTGTACCTGAAGGTTTACCAATGATGATTACTTTAGTTTTATCAAGTAATATGAAAAGGATGTTAAAAGATAATGTGTTGGTTAGAAAACTTGTAGGTATTGAAACAGCGGGTAGTTTAAATGTGTTACTTACTGATAAAACTGGAACATTAACTAAGGGTGCTTTGAAGGTTGTGTGCTTTGTTACTCCGGAGTTAAAGATTTATAAAAGTAGTAGTGAGTTAAAGGCTTTAAATAATTATGATATTTATTATACTAGTTTAGCTTTAAATAATCAAAGTGAATTTAGTGGAGATTATTTAGTTGGTGGAAATTCCACGGATAGAGCTTTAATGGAGTTTATTGGTAGGGGGGGCAAAAAGAATATTGTTTCTAAAGAATTGTTTGATAGTAGTAAAAAGTATAGTAGTATTACTTTAAGTGATGGAAATATTTTTATAAAAGGTGCTAGTGAAGTAATTATTCATAAGTGTAAAAGTTATTTAGCTAGTGATGGAAGTAAAAAAAGTTTTATAAATCAAGTTGGAATAAAAAAGAAAATTTCTTCATTTACTAAGGCAGCTGGTAGAGTAATTGTATTTGCATATGGCAAGAGTATGGATGAATTATGTTTTATTGGTTTTGTTAATATTAAAGATGAACTTAGAAGTGAAGCAAAAGAAGGTGTTCGTTTAATTAAAGGAGCTGGAATAAAACCAATAATGGTTACGGGGGATGCAAAAGATACAGCAGAAGCTATTGCACGTGAGGTTGGTCTTATTGATATAGATAATTATCTTGTTTTAAGTAGTGAAGAACTTGCCAAATTAAGTGATGAAGAAATAAAGAAAAAATATAAAAATATTGCTGTTATTGCTAGGGCTCTTCCAAGTGACAAAAGTAGAATGGTTAATATTTTAGAATCAATGGATTTAGTTGTTGGTATGACTGGAGATGGAGTAAATGATGCTCCAGCTTTAAAAAAAGCTAATGTTGGTTTTGCGGTTGGAAGTGGAACTGATGTTGCAAAAGAAGCTGCAGACATAGTAATACTTGATAATAATATTTTATCAATTAGTAAAGCTATTTTGTATGGAAGAACTATTTTTAAAAGTATTAGAAAATTTATTATTTATCAGTTAACAGTTAATATGTGTGCTTTAGTTTTATCCATAGTTGGTTCATTTATTGGAGTTACAACACCGATTACTATTGTGCAAATGCTTTGGCTTAATATGATTATGGATACTTTTGCAGGAATAGCTTTTTCATATGAACCACCATTACTTGAGTATATGAATGAACCACCGAAGAGAAAAGATAATCCAATTATGAATAAGTATATGTATAGCGAAATTATTTGGACTGGGTTATATTGTGCTTTGTTATGTATTGTGTTTTTAAAAGCTCCGATATTTAAATCTTTAATTAGAGTTGGTGATAATGATAAATATTTAATGACAGCATATTTTGCAATGTTTATATTCATGGGTATTTTTAATGCTTTTAATGCAAGAACAGTAAGAATTAATACTTTTGCTAAGTTGGGTAAAAATAAACCATTTATATTAGTGTTTGGTTTTATCTTTGTTGCTCAGATGTTTATTATTTATAATGGAGGAGATATATTTAGGACTTATGGGTTAGAATTAAATGAACTTATTTTAGTACTTGTTTTAGCTCTGTCGGTATTTCCAGTTGATTGGTTAAGAAAATATGTTTTGAAAAAAAGAGGTATTGCTATAAGGGTATAAATTCTTATAGCTTTTTATCTTTAAATGTTTTATAATTTAGGTGGAGGTAAAAATGAAGAAAAAAAAGAAGTATATAATTATTGGGGTTTTAGTATTAGTTATTGGTTGCTTGATTGGACTATATATTTTTAATAAAAAGGATAATACAAATAATGATAAACAAGTAAAAGTAGTTGTAAAAAAAGATGTAAATGTAGAAGTTATGAGTGAAGTTCTAAGTGCTAAAGATTTTTTTGATGGAGATATGAAGGAGAATGTAAAAATTTTGTATTATCTTGGTGATGAAAATGTAGATTTTAATGATAATTATAATGCAGTTGGTAAATATAGGGTAGTTATAGATGTTGAAGGAACAAAATATGAGACAACTTTAAATGTAGTAGATACAACAAAACCAGATTTAAAATTAAAAAGTGTTAGTATTGTTGTTGGAGATAAATACGAAATAAATGATTTTGTTGATAGTTGTACTGATAATAGTGGCGATGAATGCATTTTATCATATAAAGAAGATAAAGTTTATGATAAAATTGGTACATATAATATTGTAATTATTGCTAAAGATAGTAGTGGAAATGAAGTTGAAGAACAAACTAATTTAGAAATAGTGAAAAAAAAGGTAAGTAATAATAACAATAATAATTCTAAAAATACTAATAGTAAGGTTTATTTTGTTAAAACTGATACTGAATCTGAAAAAGAAGAAAAAGATTTAAAATATGGCACTAAGTTAATTTCTTGGCATGTTAAAACTTATAATTTATATAGTGATGGATCTAAAAAAGTAATTGATGAATATACTCATTATGAAGTTGATGGAAAGAATTTTAATGCAAAGACTTCGGATATGTTAAGTGAAGCTATTGAAAACATGAGTATATATAAAAATGAAGTAGTTGATGTAGTAAAATATACCAATGAATTTAGAGCTGAAGCAGGAGTTGATGCTTTAAAACTTGATGAAACTTTAACTAAAGCAGCAATGGTCAGAGCTATTGAAATGGCTTATTCAGATAAATTTTCTCATGAAAGACCTGATGGGAATATGTGTTATTACATAATGCGTGATTTTGGTCAAGATATTTATGGTGTAGGTGAAAATATAGCAAGTAGGCAACGTAATGCTAAAGAAGTTTCATACGCTTGGAAGGGTTCTCAAGGTCATTATGAAAACATGATTTCTTCTTCTTTTACTAGAATTGGTGTTGGTGTAATTAAATTTTATGGCACATATTATTGGGTACAATTATTTCAATATTAGGAGGCAATATGAAAAAAATAGATGTAGAAAATTTGAATAGAAAAAAGACTTATGATTGGTTTAAGTCTTTTAGAGATTCCACTTATGGGGTTAATTTAAATATTGATGTAACTGATTTGGTTAAGTTTTCAAAAGAAACACATACTTCATTTTTTATTAATTTTTTGTTTGTTCTTGTTAAATCTTTGAATAGTGTTGATGAGATGAAAATGAGATTTTTAAATAATGAAGCAGTTATGTATGATGTATGTAATCCGGGTATAACTGTGTTAACTAAGAATGATACTTTTGAAAATGTTAGATTTTGTTATGTAGATGATTATAAAAAGTTTTATAAGCTTGCTCGTGAAAAAATAGATCAAGCTAAAAATGAAGAAGTGTTAACAAAGGATTCTTATAACTTAACTGATTCATGGAATGAGTATTATATTACTAGTTTACCTTGGATTAGTTTTACTGGAGTTACTCATCCGATTCCAGATGATGTTCATTCTCAAGTTGTACCAAGAATTTGTTTTGGAAAATATTTTTTAGATAAAGATAAGTATTTGGTACCATTTAATATAACAGTAAGTCATATATTTGTGGATGGATATCATATAAGTAAGTTAATTAATGTTATAGATGATAATTTAAAAGATTTTGTCATCTAGCATACAAGGATAATTTATGTATTAGTCAGGTGCTTTTTGCCAGTTTTTATGAAAAATATCAAAAAAGTCTTGCAAAATGGCTTTTTTTTTGGTATGATTTAGTAGTCATGGCGAGATAGCTCAGCTGGCTAGAGCATCCGGTTCATACCCGGCAGGTCGAGAGTTCGAATCTCCCTCTCGCTACCAATTGAAATTTTAAATCAGGTTTTGTTCCTGATTTTTTTTAATTGTTGAATGGATTTTTCTTCTTTCTTAATCTTTTATAAATGTGTTCATCTTCACCCATTATAAATGTATTACGATTTATGGTGTTGGTAATTAAGTTATAATATGCGAGTTTATTCATAGCACCATTCATTATATTTTTATATATTAGGAATTTTAATTCTTTTTCTGTAAATAGTTCATAATCTACTAGTTCTGTTCCACCTATGTATAATTCATCTGTTTTAATACAGTTGTTAGCAAGCACTATATATGTTTTTGAGTTGTCTATACCTGGTGAAGTATATGCTTCATCTAATAAAATTAGAGAATCTGTTTTGTATGATGTTTCTTCTTGTAATTCTCTTTTGGCAGCATCGAGTGGATTTTCATTATCTTCGATATAACCTGATGGAAATTCAGCAATTAATTTATTATTTATTCTATTTTGAATTGTGATTATGTATTTAAAATCTTTTGTTATAGCAATAACTATTACTGAATCTTTACCATTATTTTTAACTACTTTTTCTTTTTTTACAACTGAGTCATTTGGAAGTTTGTATGTTTCTTGTTTAATTTTTAAGAAGTTGCCTTGAAATAATGTTTCTTCATTTACTATGGTACCTTTTACTCTTTGGTATAATTCATTTATCCTTTTTAGTAAAATTTTTTCTTTGTATTCTGGTGATTTTTGATAACTTAAGTTTTTGATTCTTAATTTTGTTTTTGTAATGCAGTCATTGATAGTTTCGTTTTCTTTATTTAATAATTCTTCATTAAGTACTTTTAATATTTCATTTGTACTAATATACTTTTCTGGATAAATTATAATTTTGTTCTTTTCAAAATCTTCCATTTCTGATTCTAAAATCGTATATTTTTCATTTTTAAGTGGGTCAAAATATATTGCATAATGATATTCATTAATAATAGTATCTTCATCATAATAATATTTGTACATGAATATATATATAGGTTTTTCGGATAATGATTGATTATTTAAAATGTAGTTAATATTAATTTTGTTATAGTTGTTTTTGTAATATCTTAATTTTGCATACGTTAGATAATAAGTGTATTCATATGGATTTATATCTAAATATATCATAAGACTTTTACGTTTTTCTGCATCTTTGATGGATGATAAATAGTTTTTATCAATATTAAATTTAATTATTACTTCATCAATGTCATAATCTTTATTTTCATCCTTGATTAGTTTAAGGTAATATTTTTCAAATAAAGTTTTTAGTTTTTCTTTGTAACTTTCTAGTGTTTGATATACTTCAAGTTTCTCTTTTTCTGATAATTTTCTTGTGCTACTTAGTTTTGCAATATTATCAATGTAGTTTAATTCTTCCTTTTTAATCTTAATTATTTCATATTTCATAAATATCTTCCTTTCGTTAATTACATTATATTACTAATTTCTTGATAAGTATAATATATTTATGTTATAATACCCATAAGAGGTGCTTATGATGAATGTCGATTTAGAATTATATAAAGTCTTTTATGTTGTTGCTAAAAATAAACATATGACTAGAGCAAGCGAAGAGTTACATATTTCCCAGCCCGCAATATCACAATCAATAAAAAAACTTGAAGACCAACTTGGAGGAACATTATTTTTACGAAGTAATAAAGGAATGGAATTAACCGAAGAAGGAAAAATGTTTTATGAATATGTAAAAGGTGCTTTAGAACTTATTGGTAATGCTGAAAATGAATTTACATCTTTTAAAGATTTATCTAAAGGCGAAATAAAAGTGGGGTGTTCTACAACATTAACAAAATTAATATTAATGGATACCTTAGAAAATTTTCATAAAGATTATCCGAATATAAATATTAATATAGTAAATGGTTTAACAAGTAATTTAATAAATGATTTAAAATTAGGTAAGTTAGATTTTGTTATTTTTAATGAAAGCAATGTTAAAGAAAATAATCTTTATTTAGAAAAAATAAAAGAACTTAAACAAGGTTTTGTTTATAACCCAGATTATTATACTGATAATGTTAAAACTTTTAGTGATTTAAATAAATTACCTTTGATACTGCAAAACGGAGAATCTAACAGCAGAAAATTACTTGATTATATTGCTTTACAGAAACATCTTAAATTAATACCTAGAATGGAAGTAGTGAGTCAAGAATTAATTAGTGAGTTTACAAATATTGGTTTAGGTGTTGGTTTTGTTATTATTGATTTAGCAAATAGAAATTTTAAAAATTTAAAAGAGTTAGAAATCAATAAAACAATACCTAATATAAATGTATATTTGGCAATGAATAAATCTATTTCTCTTACTTTTGCAAGTAAAAAATTCATTGATTATTTGTAATAAAATACTAAAAAACATAAAACTTTTGTCGTATGGTGTCGAAACGCTTGCATCTAGAAAAATCATGTGTATAATAGGCTCATTGAAAGGAGGAATTAGTCTTGAACTTTGTAAAAACAAGAGAACTTTTCATGAGTGATGTTATAGTGAAAAAACTATTTTCATCTGAGAATGGTCAAAAGTATTTAGCTAAAATTATTTGTACTGTTTTGAATATGCCTGAGGATTCTGTAAGTTTCAAAGTCATTCATCCTGATATCGGTATAAATAAAAATGTTATAAATAGTCAAGCTGATTTAGTTTTAGAAAGTGATGAAGCCCTTGTTAATGTTGAAGTTAATTGTTATAATTCAAGGTTGCTTCAAAATAAGAATAATTCTTACATTTGTCACTTGATTTTAAAACAAACTCGTACTGACAAGGACTATAAAGTTAAGCTTAAAAAAGTTTATCAAATAAATTTGAATGCTTTTGACATAACTAAAGATGATCGTTTTGTGGTTATAAGTCGCTTGGTTGATACAAAAACTCATCAAGAAATCCATCCATTTTTAGAAATTGTTGATGTAAATCTTGCAAAAATTATTAAGACAAGTTATACTAGTGTTAAGGAAAAGGAATCCTTAGAAAAATTATTGTACTTGCTTGTCTGTAACGATGAACAAGTTTTAAGAAATGTATATGATGGAGATGATTTGATGGAAAAAATGGTTGACGAAGCAAAATCTTTAACAAGTGATTTTGACTCAATGTTGTACTATGATGCAGAAGCTCTTAAATATGCATCAAGTTATGAACTTGGTGAAGAGACTGGTAGAAATGAAGAAAAAAAATCTATTGTAGTAAACATGATTAAAGAAAATGCAGATATTAGTTTTATTGCAAGAGTTTCTGGATTATCTATCGAAGAAATCGAAGATATTAAAAAAGAAATGAATTTGTAATTATGAAAGTTTTGTATGAAATGGAAGAGTAGAAATATTTTTGATGAGTATTATACTACAATGCAGAAACAATAAAAGAATATGTTCAAAAAAATATGGATATAGGTTCCATTTCATCTGTCTTGGGATTATCCATTGATGAAATTAATAAATTAAAAATGGAAATTCAAAAAGAAAAATATTAATAATAAGTAGGGTCGGCAGGATCCGAATCTGGTCTGTGGAGGAAGAGATTCCTGCGAAGCAGAAACGCATTGTCGTGAGGCAATGCAAAATTTATTTAAAGGAGTTTTTGTTGAAGTATTATGAATGATGTTTTAAATAGATATTATAATATCATCTTTCTGGTGATTATTATATTTTATAATTTAGTACCTAAAAAGGTAAGACCAATATACCTTTTATTATCAAGCTTATTTATGTTTTTTATAATGAGTAAATGGTTAATTGTCTTCTTACTAATTTCTATTATTTCGGTGTATTTTAGTGCGATATTTATGGATAATTTAGATGCCAGAAAAAAAGAGAAATTAAAAGATGCATCAGATGATGATAAAAAAGTTATTAAAAATAAATTTAAAAGTAAGAAAAGATTTGTTTTATTACTATGCTTATTAATAAACATTTTATTCTTATTTGTTTTCAAATATCTAAAGTTTTTTACCATCAACACAAATGCACTTCTTAGTTTATTTAAAATTGATTTTAGTTTCAATATTTTAAAATTAATATCACCGATAGGTATATCATTTTATACTTTACAAATGCTCTCATATTTATTTGATGTTTATAGTGGAAAAATTTCCGCTGATCATAATTTTATAAGGTTATCATTATTTGGTTCATTTTTTCCTTGTATAATGGAAGGCCCAATATGTAGATATAGTGATACCGCAGATAAAATTTATGAATGTAACAAAATAACATATTACAATTTATGTTACGGCCTTCAGAGAATTTTATGGGGCTTGTTTAAAAAAATAGTTATTGCAGATAGATTAAATATTTTAGTTAAAACAGTATTTAATGCTCCATCACTTTATAATGGAACCACAATATTTATCGCTGCAGTTAGTTATACCATTATGCTATATATGGATTTCTCCGGAGCGATGGATGTTGTAGTTGGAACTGGTAATATATTTGGTTTTTCAATACCAGAAAACTTTAAGCAACCATTCTTTTCTAAAAATATTTCCGAATTTTGGACAAGATGGCACATTAGTTTAGGTACGTGGTTTAAAGATTATATATATTACCCAATTTCATTATCCAAACCAATGAAGAAAATAACCCTAAATTTAAGAAAAAAATTAGGAAATCATTATGGTCCATTACTTAGTGGTACCATTGCATTATTAGTTGTTTGGCTTCTTAATGGGTTATGGCATGGAGCAGGGTGGACATTCATCTTATTTGGATTATACCACTTTTTATTCATATCAATCGGAAACATAACTAGACAATCATTCAATAAATTATATGTAAAATTAAACATTACAAAAAGTAAGGTGTTAAAAATATTACAAATATTAAAAACATCCTTCTTCGTAGTAATCGGCGAACTAATTTTTAGAAGTAATACCGTTAGCGATGCAATATTCATGATTAAGAAAATATTTACAAGTTTTGGCTTTAAGTCATCTGAACTTAGTTCACTTGGTTTAGATATTCCTGATGTTGTAGTATTACTTCTTGCATTATTAATAGTTTTAATAATTAGCATCATGAAAGAAAAAAATATCGACGTTCGCGAAAAAATATCATCAAAAAATATATTTATAAGGTGGTTAATCTATTATAGTTTAATATTTGGAATAATCATATTTGGTGCATTTGGACCTGGATACGAACCTGTTGATCCAATGTATGCAGATTTTTAAGGAGGACCTATGAAGAATTTATTTAAAAGTATTATATTTATATCCTTATTTATATTTCTTTACTATGGTTTTTCTTACATATTACTTCCAAAAGATAACATGAAGGACTTTGGTTTATTTAAAACTGCTCAATATGAAATCCTCGGTGAAAAAAAGGACTCAATTGATGTAGTAATTTTAGGTGATAGTCTTGTTTATTCATCAATTATTCCAATGGAAATTTATAACGAATATGGATTTACCACATTTGACTGTGCAGAACCCGCCTTTATATTGCCCGATGCGTACGCATATTACAAGGTTGCATTAGAAAGTCAACATCCTAAGGTAGCTATACTCGGTGGAAACTTATTTTTTCGAAATTCTCGAAAGAGAAAATCATATGTTAAATTTGAAAGAACAATTAAAAAAATTATGCCACTTTTGAACTACCACAACAATTGGAAAAACATTTTATTTGATAACATCGGACTTTTAAGTATACAAAAAGGATATCGTTTAAATAAGACAATCAAACCTAGTAAGTCAAAGATGTACATGGAAAAAAATGAAAAGACTTACAACATGATACCAGAAAACCTAGAATATTTAGAAAAGTTTATCGAATTAACCCGCGAATATAACACAAAATTAATCGTTGTAGGTTTTCCATCTCAGAATGCATGGAACTATCAAAAGGACAAACTATTTCAAGACTTAAGCAAAAAGCTTGATTTTGAATACATCAATTTAAATAAGTTTGACTTAGGAATTAATTGGAAAGTTGATACGAAAGATAATGGAGAACATCTAAATTTTTATGGAGCACGCAAAGCATCAAGTTTTCTTGGTAGTTATTTAAACAATTTAGGTATTTTAGAAGATCATAGAAATGATAAAGAATATAAATTGTGGAATGTTGCTTATGAAAGGTATTTAGAACAAACTCAAAAAAATTAAAATATGCTTGACTTCTATACTTTATTTGTATTATAATGAAGTCACTTGAAAAACGATGAGTGGGACAAGTATTTATTATAAACATAATAGAGAGTTTTTCAATATGGTGCAAGAAAAACAATGGTAAAAATAAATATATCACCCAGGAGTTTAGCAATTGAAGTAATAGTAGGTTGCTGCGTTAATCGCGTTAAGATAATTAAGTTAATAAAAGGATGGTACCGTCATACATTGACTCCTTGGTATTGTCCTTTTTTATTTTGGAGGGAAAAGTAATGGAAAAATTTAAAAGTTTAAGCAAAGAATCAGTTGATATAACTGAAGCAAAAATCTTAGAAAAGTGGAAAAGCGAGGATATACTTGCAAAATGTATCGAAAACAGAAAAGATGCTCCATACTTTGTATTCTATGATGGACCTGCGACTGCAAATGGACATCCTGGACTACATCACATGGTTGCAAAATTCTTAAAAGATGCAATTTGTAAATACAAAACAATGCAAGGATATAAAGTCCTTCGTAAAGTAGGCTGGGATACTCATGGTCTACCAGTTGAATTACAAGTTGAAAAAGAGCTAGGTTTTTCAGGTAAAAAAGACATTGAAAAATATGGTATCAAAGAATTCAACCAAAAATGCAAAGAAAGTGTTTGGAAAAATGAAGATACATTTACAGATTTAACTGAAAAAATGGGGCAATTCATAGACATTAAACATCCATATGTTACATACGATAATAACTACATTGAAACAGAATGGTGGATTTTAAAAAAATTCTATGAAGAAGGATTATTTTATGAAGGAGTAAAAATTCTTCCTTATTGCCCAAGATGTGGAACAGGTCTTGCATCACACGAAGTTGCTCAAGGCTATGAAGAAACAAGTGTTGATACGGTAATAGTACCAATGAAGAAAAAGGATAGTGATGTATATTTCCTAGTTTGGACAACAACACCATGGACATTAATAGCTAATGTTGGTTTATGTGTAAATCCAGATTATGATTATTCACTAGTTTTAAGTAAAGGAACAAAGTTTATTTTAGCAACATCTCTAATTTCAAAAGTTTTAGGTGATGATGTAGAAATCCTAGACACATTCAAAGGTAGCTCTTTAGAATACACAGAATACGAACAACTAATACCTGAACTTTCTGTTAATAAAAAAGGTTTCTTTGTATGTTGTGATTCATATGTTACTGCTGAAGATGGTACTGGTGTAGTTCATTTAGCTCCAGCATTTGGTGCAGATGATGCAAATGTTGGAAGAAAATACAACTTACCTTACTTAAATCCAGTAGGTGAAGATGGAAAATACACTGAAGGACCATGGAAGGGAATGCTTGTTTTTGATGCAGATGTCGAAGTAATCAAATACTTAAAAGAAAACGATAAATTATTTAAAAAACAAAGAATAGTTCACAACTATCCTCATTGTTGGAGATGTCACACACCTTTAATTTATTATTCTAAACCAAGTTATTATCTTGAAGTAACTAAAATAAAAGATAAAATTGTAGCTAATAACAAAACTGTTAATTGGTATCCATCATATGTTGGTGAAAAACGTTTTGGTAACTGGTTAGAAAATTTAAATGACTGGGCAATATCTCGTTCAAGATACTGGGGAACACCACTTCCATACTGGATTTGTTCATGTGGTCATACTGAAATGATTGGTTCACGTAAAGAATTAGTAGAAAAAGCTATTGAAGATATTGATGAATCTATCGAATTACATAGACCATACATAGATGATGTTCATCTTTTATGCCCTGAATGTGGTAAATCCATGACTAGATGTAAGGATGTAATAGATTGTTGGTTTGACTCAGGTTCTATGCCATTTGCACAATTTCATTATCCTTTTGAAAATAATGATTTATTTGAAACTCAATTTCCAGCGGACTTTATTTGTGAAGGTATTGATCAAACTCGTGGATGGTTCTATACACTTTTAGTAATTTCAACATTTGTAAAAGGTGTAAGTCCATTTAAAAATGTTTTAGTAAATGATTTATTATTAGATGCAAATGGTAAAAAGATGAGTAAAACAATGGGTAATATCGTCGAACCATTTACAACAATGAAAGAATATGGTGCAGACACAGTTAGATTCTATCTTCCATATGTTTCACCAGTCTGGGTACCTTTAAAATTTGATATCAATGGTTTAAAAGAAGTTCATTCTAAATTTTTTAACCCACTTAAAAATACATATAATTTCTTTACAATGTATGCCAATATTGATAATATTGATATAAATGAATGTAACATTCCATTAGAAAAAAGAGAAGACATCGATCGCTGGTTAATAAGTAAATACAATAAACTATTAAAATATGTAACTGATGCTTATAATGAATATGATTTAAATAAAGTAGTAAAAGCATTAACTTTATTTGTTTCAGATGATTTATCAAATTGGTACATAAGAAGAAATAGAGCAAGATTCTGGGGTAATGCAATGGATGATTCTAAAAAGGCTGTATACATAACAACTTATGAAGTTTTAGTAGGACTTTCTAAAATCCTTGCACCAATATCACCATATTTATCTGAAGAAATTTATACTAATTTAACTTTAGAAGAATCAGTTCATCTAGCAGATTTTCCTAAGTATGATGAGACAAAAGTCGAAGAATTACTTGAAGAAAAGATGGATTTAGTTCGTGAACTTATCAGTATCGGAAGAAATACTCGTGAAGAACATAAACTTAGAGTTCGTCAACCGCTAAGTGAAATTCTAATCGATGGAAAAAACAGTATGATTATCGGTGAACTTACTGAACTCATCAAAGAAGAATTAAATGTTAAAAAAGTTTCTTTTGTAACTGATACATCACTATATATGAACTTTACTGTTAAACCTAATTTTAGAAATGTTGGTAAAGTTTTCGGAGCAAACTTAAAAGAATTCCAAACTAAATTACTTGATTTATCTTTATCTGATATAAAGAAACTTCAAAACAATGAATCTATAAAAATGAATATAGCAGGTCAAGACTATGATATTTATAGTGATATGGTTGATATAAGAATTGATGCCAAAGATGGATTTGATGTTGGAATGGATAACAATAATTTCGTTATTTTGAATACAACCCTTACAAAGGATTTAATTAATGAAGGTATTGCTCGTGAAATAATTTCAAAAGTTCAAACAATGAGAAAGAACAATAACTATGAATTAACTGATAGAATAAATATTACTTATTCAGCTGATGAAGATATAAAATTAGCAATAGATGATTTTAAAGATTATATCATGCATGAAACTTTAGCAAAGACTATTGAAAATGGTACTGTTAATGGAGAAAAATTCATGATTGATGATAAAGAAATAGCTATTGATATTTCTAAAAATTAATGTTAAAATTCTGGTAGGTCCATGTAGCTCAGTTGGATAGAGCAAATGCCTCCGACGCATTAGGTCGCAAGTTCGATTCTTGTCATGGACACCAGATTGTATTAAACCTCGTTAAAGCGAGGTTTTAATTTTAAGGAGATTTTATGGATGTTTAAAAATTATGGAATGATTTTAAAAATAAAAATAATATAGATAATGATAATTATTCTATCTGGGCTTTTGGAGATAATTCAGATTTACTTTTAGAATTAGTAATGTTAGGTGAAAAAACTGCAACATCGTCATTATATATGTTGTATAATAATGAAAAATTACCTAAAGAAGGTGAGTACAACATTATTTTAAATAGTAAAAATGAAGCAAAGTGTATAACCAAAACAACAAAAGTATATTTAAAAAAATTTGGTGAAGTATCTTCTGAACATGCTTATAAAGAAGGCGAAGGTGATAAATCTTTATCTTATTGGAGTGAGGTTCATGAAAGATTTTTTAATGAATGTCTAGCTTCTTACAATAAAAAAATTACATTGAATTATTTAGTAGTTTGTGAAGAATTTGAACTAGTACATAAAATAAATTAAAAAATATTAAATTTTATTAAAAGTTATGATATAATTTATAAAGAACGGAGGTCTTTAAATGTTAGATTTATTTATTCCTGATGTATATCAACAAAGTATTTATACGATTAACTATAAAAAGTTAAAGAAAAATGGTATCAAGTGCCTTCTTTTTGACTTGGATAATACTATTGCACCATATAAAATTAATGAACCAGATCAAAATGTTAAAGAACTATTTCATCGTCTTGAACAAGATTTCAAGGTAATAATTATTTCTAATAGTGGTAAAAATAGATTAAGACCTTTTAAAGAAATATTAAATGTTGATGTAGCTTTTAGTAGTAAAAAACCTTTAAAAGGAAAATATAAGAAGATATTAGAATTATATCATTTTAAAATAGATGAAGTTGCTTGTATTGGGGATCAATTATTAACAGATATTCTTGGTGCTAATAGAATGGGTCTTACAAGTATTTTAGTTAATCGGGTAGCTAAATATGAAATGTTTCCAACTCGAATAAATCGTTTTATGGAAAAATTTATTTTAAAAAAGTTAGCTAAACAAAATATTTTAGTAAGTGGGGTATATTATGATTAAATGTAAAGGTTGTGGAATAATACTTCAAAGCAAAGATAAAAATGCCCTTGGGTATACACCAGATATAAAAAATGAACTATGTCAAAGATGTTTTAAATTAAAAAATTATAATACTTTGATTAATAATGGTGTAAATATTGATAATGATAAATTAATAAAAAAAATAAATAGTCTAAATGTTTATGTTTTATTTTTAGTAGATTTTTTAAATATTGATTCTGAAGCAATGGATTTATATAAGAAAATAAAGGTAAATAAAACTTTAGTTATAACTAAAGAAGATATAATACCAAAAAATATTATTAAAGATAGACTTATTAAGAATATCAAAGATATTTATGAAATAAGTGAAGATATAATATTAACAAGTACAAAGTTTACTAAAAATATTAGTAATATTGAATCTATTTGTTTAAAAGAAAAAAAAGTATTACTTGCGGGATACACAAATGCCGGTAAAAGTAGTTTGATAAATAAAATGATTGGTAGTGATATAACTGTAAGTAACAGGGAAAATACAACACAAGATTTTATTAAGTTAAATGTTGATGGGGTAATTATTTATGATGCACCAGGTTTTATGAGTAACACAAAAAGAGATGTTGTTTCTAAGAATATAATTAAACCTAAGACTTATCAGTTACCAAGTAAACATTATTTAGAATTTAATAATATTAAATTAAATGTAAGTGAAGATAGTAATATAACATTATATTTACCAGATGAAGTTATAATAAATAGAAGAAGAGAAAAAAACAATATTACATGTGATGTTTTAATTCCTAAGAATTCTGATTTAGTTATTAAAGGATTAGGTTTTATTAAATTTTCTAAAACAAGTTTAGTTAGTATAACTAGTGATTATGAAATAAGGCCAAGTATAGTAGGTGCTAATAATGAGTAAGATTAGGGTAATGAATGAACTTCTTGCTAATAAAATAGCAGCTGGTGAAGTTGTTGAAAAATGTTCATCAGTATTAAAAGAGTTAGTTGAAAACTCAATTGATGCAGGTGCTACCAATATTAAGGTTTTACTTGATGGCGGAGGACTTAAAAAAATTGAAGTAATTGATGATGGAAGCGGCATGGATAGAGAAGATGCGTGTCTTGCTTTTTGTAGACATGCTACTAGTAAGATATATAAAGATGATGATTTGTTTTTCATTGAAACACTTGGATTTAGAGGTGAAGCATTAGCAAGTATAGCTAGTGTATCTGAAGTGAATATGGAAACGTCAAATGGTGTTGTTGGAACACTAGTCCATATAAAGGGTGGTAAAGTACTTGAAGTAAGTGATGCACCATTAAGAGTAGGCACTAGAGTTGAAGTAACTAATATATTTTATAATACACCTGCTAGATTAAAGTATTTAAAGACTGAGGGAACTGAACTTAATAATTGTCTTGCTTATATTGAAAAACTTGCATTATCTAAACCTGACATTGCATTTACTTTAAGTAATAATGATAAAGTTTTAGTAAAAACTAGTGGAAGTAACAATTTGCTTAAAACAATTCATGAAATATATGGACTTAATGTATCAAGTAATATGCTTGAATTAAAAGCAATGAATGATGATTATGAGGTAAGTGGTTATGTTTCAAAACCCAGTATATTAAAAAAGAATAGAAATCATTTTAATACATTTGTTAATGGGAGAATTGTTAAAAATATTGATATAAATAGAGCTATAAATGATGCGTATAATACATATAAACATGAAGGTTTTTATCCAATAGTGGTTATTAATATTGAAACAGATCCAACACTTGTTGATGTAAATATTCATCCCACTAAACAAGATATTAAATTAAGTAAGATGGATGAGTTATATGATTTAATTTATAAAAATATAAAAGGTGTTTTATATAAAAACTTGCTTGTTGCATCAGCTTTAGTAAATGAAGAAGATAATGATATAAAGAATAATTTTATTGAACCAAGTGTGTATGAGAAAATTGATACAAGTAATGAAACACTCGAAATACCTTGGGAAGAGGAAATTGTTCAAACATCACTTGATTTTGGTACTAACGAAGTAATTAAAAATGAAGAGTTTAAAAGTCTAAAGTTATATCCAGTTGGTCAAGTACATGGCACATATATTATTTGTGAAAATGAAGATGGAATGTATATAGTTGATCAACATGCTGCACATGAAAGAGTAAATTATGAAATGATTACAAAAAGATATCAAGATGAAGAAGTAACATATACAGATATGTTGGTACCTTTAAGTATTGAACTTTCAACTAGTGATTATACTTTGTTTCAAGAAAGAAAAAGTGTTTTAACAGACTTAGGTTTTAAAATAGAGGATTTTGGTATAAATACGATTTGTATAAAGAGTCACCCGACATGGCTTAGGGAAAATTACGAACAAGATAATATTAAGTATATAGTGGATTTAGTTTTAGAAAATAAGAATTTTAATAAAGATAGGTTCTTAGATAGTTTAGCAAAAATGGTAAGTTGCAAGATGAGTGTTAAAGCAAATGAACACTTAAGTTTAGAACAAATGGAAAAATTGCTTAATGATTTAGTTAAATGTGATAATCCTTATAACTGTTGTCATGGAAGGCCATCAATTATGAAATTTAGCAACTATGAGTTAGAAAAAATGTTTAGGAGAGTGCTATAATGTTACCAGAAAAAAGAAAAAAATTAATAATTACTAGTATATCAATTATTGTAATGATTTTTGTTATAATTGGTATTGCTAAATTAAGTAGCTATATAAAAAGAATGAATACCCCAGTGCAAGATTTAAAGAATAATGATACTTATCCGAGTAAATATCAATATTATGGTTTTAGTAAAGATCAAGATAATATATATAAATTATATGGAATAATGGGTAAAGATGAAACATATTTAAATTTAAGAACATTTTATAATATAAAAGATTATACATTAAGAAATAATAAGTTAGTTATATATAGTGATGCTATAAATGAAATAAGATATGATTCTAAAGAAGATGAGTTTTATTTTTATGAACTAGATAGTTTTTATAGTAAAGATTATACAGTTAGAGTAACAGATAAATTTTTTGTTAAAGTTGGACCAAATAATATGTATTATAAATTATATAATGAAGAAGATGATAGGGAAATAGAAAGTAAAAAGGTTGATAGTAAGATACTTATTAATGGTAATGTAATATATTATGTTGTTAATGATGGAGTTTATGCTTATAATGTAGAGTCACATGAAAAGAAGTTAGTGGTACCAATTGGTATTGATTCAACAGTTAAGCTTTTAAATAATGCCGGAGATTATATGTATTTTGAAAGTGGAGAATACTTATATAGTTATAATATGAAGACTGGTATAATGACTGATGTATTAAAAAATATTATAGATTATGATGAGGTTACATTTGTTGATACCACAATAAGTGGGTTCTTGTTTTTAACAAAAGATAAGAATGATGATTATGTCTTAAAAGAATATAATTCAGTTGGTAATAAAGTAATTGATACATTTGAATATAAGTTAAATGATGAAGTTATTACTTATTCTAAAAAGATGGATAAAAATCTTTACTACATGAAGTTAAAAAATAGTGAAAATATAGAAAAATATGTTATAATAGATGTACTTAAAAAAGAAGTTGTTAAAGAATTTAGTAACAATTATGATTTAGTAGTAAGGGTGATGAATAATGAAGATTAATTTGAATTTGCTTCCAAAAGTATTTGATGAAGATATCATTATACCCGATGATTATTATAAGGGTACATCAATTAAAGATTTAAGTAAAGTTAAAGTAGTGGGAAGTATTAAGTATAATGTAATAGATGAAGTTGTAATAGATTTAGATGTAAGTGGAGAGATGTTACTTATTGATGCAATTACAAATGAACCTATAAAATACCCATTTTCGATTAAAATTTTGGAAAATTTAGCAGAAATTGATGAAAATGATGCAAAATATTTAGAAAAAAGTAAAAATATACTTGATATAATTGAATTTTTATGGGAAAATATTGTATTGGAAGTTCCTATTCGGATTACGAAGTCAACTGGGGTATCACTACATGGTGATGGTTGGCAATTAAACGAAGATGAAAATAAGGATAAGATAGATCCAAGATTTCAAAAATTAGATGAATTTTTTAAAGGTGGTGAATAGACATGGCAGTTCCTTTCAGAAGAACTAGTAAAACTAAAAAAAGAATGCGTAGAACTCATTTGAAAAAAGAAGTTGGAGCTTTAACAAAGTGTTCTAAATGTGGTGCTACATTAAGACCTCATAGAGCTTGTACTAAATGTGGTAACTACAATGGCAAAACTGTAATTAATGTTGCAGAAGAAAATGAATAAGAAATTACATAAAAAAGTGTAATTTCCTTTTTTTTGAGTTGAAATTTTGTAATAATTGTGTTAATCTTATTATAGAAGGGAAATATGAATTATGACGAATGATGAATTAAAAAGTTTTTATCTTGATTTAATTAAGGGTTTAGAAAATGGTTTAGTACCTAATCCAGATTATTCTGAACACTATTCTAAAGCACGTGAAAATAATACTTTAGAATCTTCTTTAGATGAATTAGATGATTTAAATAAGAAGATGAATCAAGGTATTGATGTTAGTGGTTTTACAAAAGAAGCCTTTAATAGTTTAAGTGATATTAGGGAAATAATTGATAATGATCCTTTATTTTTAAGAAATAGTGGTAATGAAGAATTTACTAAGTATTTAAATGAAGTAAGGGAACAATTTAATATAGCAGGTGAAGCATTAACTAATGAACAAGTATTAAAGAATTGCGAAGAAGTTTTAAGTGATAATGAAGCTTTATTACAAGATGCTAATAAGAAAAGAACTGCTATAAAGAGTGATAGTAGTTTATCTATGTTAGATAAATCTATTATGTATGCTGAAGCTAATGCTTTATATGAAAAGAGATTACAAGCTAGGGATTTAGCAATTAAGGCAAGAGATGAACAAAAAGTTAAATTTGAAGCATCTTTAAATGATATGAAAAAGAATTTAAACATTAATGAATTTATTAATGGTATTTTAAAAAGTGTTAATAAATTAGATGTTTCATATCGTAATTTAGCTATATCTAGTGGTGCATTAGAAAAATTAGGTGATGCTATTCGTGATTTAAGAGATAAAGTAGTGGTATTTAGAAATGATGCTTTATTTGATGAAGCTAAATATAATGAAATATTAAAAAATTGTGGATTAATGAAAGCAGAAGAATCTAAGGAAGAATTAGATAAGAAGATTAGTGAAATTAGAGATACTATTGCTAAATTAGATGGTAATGTTGAATTAATTAGTGAAGAAGTAAAAAATAATACACAAGAAAAGGATGAAGAACCTGGTTTTAGTGTTGATGATTTAATTCCTGAAGAAATTTCTTTAGATAATGTAAATGAAAAGAAAGAAGAAGTTTCTGAAGAAAAAGTGGAAGAAAAACCAGTAGTTGAAGCTGAAAAAGAAAGTAAGAGTATTGAAACTGTTGCGGAATTAGTTGCTGAGTTAAAGAAGTTAAATCCAAATGCAAAGATTAGTAACATTGATGGAACTTATACTTTAGAAGAAGATATTAATACAATTACTTTACCAAAGGATTTTAAATATGATAATAATTTAGGTATTAATAATAAGATAGATGATTTTACACCATATATTAGTTTAGATGTAAAAGCACCAGTAATAGAAGAAAAACAAGAAGAAACAAAGGTAGCTGAACCTGTTGCTCCAGAAAAAAGAGAAAATCCTAAAAAAATAGATACTGCACCACAAGTTCCTGGTGGAAAATTAAAAGTTAAAAAGATAAGAAAAGCAGTAGTAGCTCCATATGTTAAATCTATTTTATGCTTTGGTTCAATTGAAGGTATTTGTTGGATACTTGCAGGGTCTAATCCACTTGCATTAACCTCTGTTATAGCAGGTAGTGTTACATTAGGTGTGTTAGCTCAAGGTATTTATAATAAATTAGTTAGTGCTGGAACTGTAAAGGGAATGTATAATGAAATGGAAAGAAAAGATCCTAATTTTGAAGGTGAAGTTTGGGCTTATCCGGTTCTTAACAAATTTATGAATATGTTTAAAGATATTCGTCATAATAAGAAAAATACTAAAGAAGAAGTAAAAGGTGCTTCAGAAGAAGAAAAACAAAAAGAACCTGAAGTTAAAAATGAAGAAGTGGTTGAAGAATTAACTCCAGCAGTAGAACAACCAAATAAAGAAGATGATATTGGTTTTCAACAATTATTTAATAATACATTAGAAAGTAATTTGAAAGAAATAGATGAAGAAAGTACTTTAGGAGGAAGAAGATAATATGACAGTTGATAGTGTGATTACATTAGAAAATGATGTGAATTGTTTATTACTAGAAAAAGTAAATTATGAAAATGATAATTATTTTCTAGCAGTTGTATTAACAATAGATGAAGAACCAAGTAATAATTATGTTATCTTTAAAGAAATTATTGAAGATAATGAAAATTATGTTGAAAAGGTTGAAGATGTAAGTTTACTTAGAACATTATTAGGGCTATTTACTGTTAATGTTGATGAGTTAATTAAGTGCTTACCAGATGAAATATAGAAAGTGACTTTTGTCACTTTTTTTGCTGTAAACTATTGCATTGGTAAAATTAATATGATAAAATTTTATTAGAATAGAGGCTTCAAGAATAGAGGCTTCAAGAATAGAGGCTTCAAGAATAGAGGCTTCA